>ERZ808270.56-NODE-56-length-72780-cov-4.854658_pt1 | contig 72780 bp, 69 predicted proteins | sample MGYA00521082_ERZ808270 | MGnify/ENA primary metagenome ERZ808270 (study PRJEB31516, sample SAMN03275594) | gut metagenome | biome: mammalia-associated habitat; material: feces | host: Papio cynocephalus | place: Kenya | collected 2012-07-27 ... | reverse complement strand
GTCGTGTAATGTGGTATCCATGCATAATGATTTATCCTTAAAGATGGTGTCTTTCACTATAATAGTATCTGTCTTTGTTAATTCAGTTGTAATAACCTGCATTGCCTTGGTATTCTTTTCCTTGACATTAAGCTCCTTCCTTGTTTTCTCAAGTTCCCTTATAAGTGAATCCTTTACATTAGATAGTTGCTGATTTGTAAGTTGAAAGGCCGCGCTTTTCTTATTGCTTGAAGACAGTAACTCATCATAAGCCTTGATGTTACCTTCAGCCATCTTCCACTTGCTTTCATATCTATGAGCCTTATTGATAGTCATAATGAGGGATAAGGCAAGGCCAATAATGGTTACTATAACTCCAATGTAAACGTATTTTTTCATGATAAAATTTTTATGCAAAATTACTTCTTGTAACCCCTTTAAGAAAGGGTCTAAATAAATCTTATAGACAGCTTTAATCGTTTACTTAACTTAATGATTAAGGCATGAATAATCTTTACTTTTGTATCATGGAAATGATTAAAATGAATACAAGAAATGGATATGGCGTTAATGACAGCATTAGTAGGGGTAGCCACTGCCATACTGACCTTCATACTCACGAAGAGAAGGTATAATATAGAAGTGCAAACAAAAGGAATTGAAAGGGATTTGAAGTCTTTTGAGTATTACAAGGAAGTGACAGATGAGACCATAGCATCACAGAACCAGAAGATAGAGCAGCTTCAAAAGGAAAATCAAGTGCTTAAAGTGCAAATAAGTAACTTACAGGCGCAAGTGGCATCTCTACTTGGCACTGTATGCTATGATACCTCTTGCAGTAAGAGGAGAACCATCATGCCTCAATCATGAAAGGATAAAACATGGAGTTGACAGTAAATAGAAAATGGAAGGAGAATGACTATACCATAGGAAAGATGTATGTCAATGGCACTGAGTTCTCTGATACCCTTGAGGATAAGGACAGGAGGCTTAACGATGCAATGTCACTTAATGAGATAAGTCAAAGAAAGGTATATGGCCAAACGGCAATCCCAACAGGTACCTATGAAGTGCAAATGACCTACTCTTCCAAGTTCGCCAATAGGGTATGGGGAAAGAAATACAGTGGAAAAGTCCCCCAACTACTTAATGTGAAAGGCTATTCAGGTGTCAGGATTCATCCCCTTAATACGGCAAAGGATACCTTAGGTTGTATTGGCGTGGGAAAGAATACCTCCAAGGGCATGATTACCAGTAGTATAGCTTACTATTACAAGTTACTTGATGAGTATATTCTTCCTGCAATAAAAAGGAAAGAAAGAATACTTATTACCATCAAGTAATTTCTAAGAGTGTATAGAGAATGTAAGCTAAACTGTGCCACAATAAATGTGAATTGGCACAGTTTAGCTTACACCTCCTATCGTATTAATGATAAAATAACATTATATGGAATTAAAAGCATCCCTAATATACATCCTGAGCCTTTTCTACTACTGGCTGATGGGATTTGCTTGGTTATACCATTCATAGAATGGCCATCCCCATGAAAACGAGTTTCATGACATCCATAACATAGAGAAAACCTCCGCTCCGGAAACCTTCTGTCATACCAATAGAATCTTGTTCCAGTGTTCATAGGTGCCCCACAAGAAGGGCATCTACCATTATCAAGCAATCCTACAGAACGAAGATATGCAAGTGCTTCTATATTATCTACCACACCCAACATGAAATGCCTTTTATCTACTGGGCTATCATGATTTATACTGAATTTACCGATACCCTTATTTACAAAGTTATTATCATTTAACTCCTTGACTATAAGGTCAAGATAGTCGTCAAAGCTAAGGCTGTTTATATAATCAGAAGTATATTTCATTGTGTTGAGATATTGATTAGCATTTTAACAAATTCATAGTTTTGAATTGTCAGTTTTACTTGATGGCAGCAAGCCTAAAAATAAAGATTTTTATATGAAACTTTCTTATTAAATGAGGTAATATCCTGCAATAGTAATATTTACCTTTGAGTGAATCCTACTTACGTTTTTTCTACCTACAAAAATTTATCAAGACATTTATTATAATCATCAAATTCACGTTTTATAGATAGTCCCGCATTAGATACCCTATTACGATTCTTCTTATCAAAGAAGGGTTCCGTATTAGAGCGTACTATAGCTTCTACCCTTTCCAAGTATGAAAAGTTTATCTGCCAATATTCTAAGAACTCCATCTTTTCCTTGAGATACTTATTCTCTTCAAAGTATGATTCTTTCTCATATTCATCCATTAAATATGAATGATGTTCATCATAACTGTATTCTTTGAAGAATAAATCCCTTGCCCTTTTCTCTTCTTCATAATCCTCTCCTGTCTTATAAGGGGAAGTGAAGTTACTTGTGTATCCAGAATCTCTAAACAAGTTTTTACTTCTCAAGAAAAACCTGTCAAGATAGCCATCCCTGTATTTTATACTGACATTCCTATCCACATAAAACCTGTCATCTCCTCCTATTTTGCAAAGATGAGAGCTTTCTATGACTACCCTGTAAGAATCAGCAATTTCTTTCATGTTGCTTCTTACATATTCTGCATATTTTGATGCCTTATGAAAGCAGTCAATAGGAACATAACTTTTGGGAATAGGGCATAATTCTTTTCCATTTACATACCTTTTAAGGATATAACACTCTGCACCATAGGACGTATAGTTATGCCCATATTTATCATAAAGGTCTGGCCCATAATCCACTATGGTCATTTTTACAGGCTTGACTCTGTGCCATTCATCTATGGACATAGTAGCATATTCCGTTAAGGGAATAACATCCTCTACCTCAAAGTCTTCTCCTTCATAAGTAGCAAACTGTTTACTTTTGTAATCATAATTATTACTCATGAATATATGCCCGTTCTTCTTGGAGTCAATAATAACACCATTATGACTTTCGCTATTATATGCATATAACAATCCCAAGTGTAAACTCATATAACTTTTTATTAATAGTATGGAATCTTTATTTATTTAAGCTGAATTTATAATACTCACAGTGATACCCTCCAGGGACATATGACCTAAGGTATGCTGATTTTGTGTTCTTCTGATAGAATGGCTGAATGAAGTCATATTTCAGAGGGACAACTTCTTCTCCTTTACTATTTATTATTCCCCATTTTGCCTCTTGACCTTCAAGGCAGTCGGGAGTTCCACCTACCTTTACTCTAAAATAGTTATGTGAGGCACCGTCAATAAACGTGTACTTACCAAAAGGAATTACCTCTTTTCCTTTAACATCCATTACGGCATACTTGTAATGCTTATTCTCAACAGTAAATAAGGTGTCACTTTTGTCTGGAAACCATATCCTGAAATATTCAGCAGGAAGAATTTCTTTTCCCTGACAATCTATTATACCATAGAAAAAGATGTTTCTATAACCTAAATAGCAAGGAATCCTCTTTACAGTCATTATACAGTCATCTTTGCTATAACATTCTCCGTGATAAGTAATGTATTCTGGAGATATTACAACATCAAGGTCTTGATTAAAGAAGCCAACCTTTTCTCCATAGACAAATGGAATTAAAAGCCTGGTATCTTTAGCCAAGTCATACTTCTCTATGGGAACAATTATCTTCGCTCCTTGCTGAATGTCCTTAACAGTATTCTCGTCCATACGATATTCTATTATGGCAACCACACTAAATAGGAGATATAAAACATGGGGCAACTATATGCCTGTCCCATGTACTTAGGCTCTCGCAAAGCCTCCAATGTTGAACAGACAGCATAGAAGCCCCACGTAGATATGATAATAAGCAGTTACATTATTTGCAACTACTACACAATCATACTAAGGGGCATCTATCGCTGACTTTATTCAAGACATTGGTATTTAACTTGCGAGATTAAAGTACATCTCAAATAAAGCGTGATAAACGCCTTTTTCCACCAAAGTTATACTGCAAGCCTTAAAGATTCTGGTTCTCATTACTTAACCTTTGCCTTTTAACAAGCAGCATAGAGTTCTAAACATTACATGGAAACACGTCCATATCTGCTATTTTTACTCATTTGCAAAGGTATAATAAATAGGACAAAGTTATTGTAATGATTAAGGAAAAATTTAATGTCCAATTCAGTTTTAACATTTATAGATATGAAAGAAGGCAAAAGAATAAAAATAGATAGATGTGTAGAAGAAGCAAAGATAATAGGAGCGAATATGGAAGATGACATATTAAAAGGTGATAATATGTATAAAGAGGGGGGATAATCCACACACCACCCCTACCCTGTTGGATAGATTGGGTTATACCCCCAAGGCAAAAAGCTCAAGAGGGGAAATCCAGCAATAAAAAAGCATTCTTACCCCACTGTGTAAGAGTGCTTTCATGTTTAATCCAACAGTGCGTCACCTGTAATTAGAGGCAGGTCCAAAACCATGGCAGATACAACAAACAGCCAGTCAAACTATGAAATCGTAGCCAACTACAGCTTCATGGCCTTCGTAAAGAATCATGCTGATGATGACATCACCAAAGGCAGGGAGATTGGAAGCTACAAGGACAAGCAAGGCAGGGAGTTCAAATGCCTTAAACTCACAAGAGAGGGTATTGGAACTTTCGTGAGTTTGGCAAGAAAAGTATTTGGAGAGACCAAGGACAAAACTGTCCAGGAAATTACACAGATTCTGAAAAGCCGAGCACAAGACCTCCAAGTCTTAAAACTTGAAGACTCTGAGGGCAAGACTTTCTTCAGCCTCTGCAATAAGGGTGTGGACTCTCACGCGGAAGCAGTTAATCTGGGCTTCTAACAGAAACAGGGAAAGGCGGTGGAAACACTGCCTTTCCTTTTTAATCTAATCACCATGAGAAAAAGGATAAACACCAATGCCATTTGCAGCTCTGACAATTACATTGCAAGTAAAAGGGCACATCAAAATATGTTGAAGGAAAAGCATAAGGACTTCTCCTTCACGGCAGTAACAACACCTTCCATTGGCTATGTTCCCAAATATAAAACCATAAAGGTATTTGGGAAAGAGATAACCATAACAAGGGATGAATACCTTGAGCACTGCAAGGGTTTTTAAGCAGGAAAACACTAATCAAAAAGGCAAGGCTTCTCCGAGGGGACCTTGCTTTTTCTTTTCAAATGAGAGGATGAGCATGAAGCAATAAGACAATAGGCTTGGGCGGTCAATGTTTGAATTGTTATTATTTAAACTGTAAATATTAAATTGTTTTCTATTAAATTAGTTCATCATTGACCATTATCGCTAAACCTTTCACTGAAAAATAACTTATAAAAACAAATCAAATATTAAATAGGTACAGTAGGTTCCCATAGGCGCCTGCTCACAGTTTTCTTTCGACTACTTGTCCAGTGAGGAGGTTATTATCTTTTCAATTTCATATAAGGCGGTCAGTATGCCATTAATAGAAGAGTCCTATCTATCATGGGCTTTATCACTACAATTTCCCTGTCACATTGATGGGTTCTTATCCCATAAAATGCCTGAGTCTTTCTCTCAGATACTCCTTTTCCCTCAACCCGGAATGCAATTTTTTATCCCACTGTAATAAGGTGGAGCACTTATACTTATATGAAAAGATATTTTTGCCCTATCGGGGTTAACCTCAGCTATATCTCAGAGACTATGTTACAAAGTGTCTCTTACAACCCGACGTCTAATCCTCTATATGCAATTAAGCCTTAATAGGATGGTCATGGCATTACAGTATCCATGGGGCATGTAACCTCGCTACTGGTTACAATGCAAAGGTACATATAACATATATATTACCCCTGAACATAAAGAAGTCACTTAGGAAAAATAAAACATATACTGAGAATAAGACTCTTAGATACACATTATTATATATAGGTTACACATTATTATATATATGTCAAGGGAAGACACCACACATATATATCTTTTTCATTCTTTTATAATGTCTCGAATGGACACATCACCCTTCCTTTATTTGTCAGGAGAAAAAGACTTTACTGACATCATTAACCATATACCATAGGGTTTGGCTGTCTCTATGGTATCATCATGTATTGCAGCCACTAAACATTTATTATCATGTCTAACACATCAAACATTCTCAACAGTTGGTCACTTCTCGCATTTGCCAGGTCTCATGGAGAGATGAAGGTGGCATCCCTTTCAAAGACAGATGACCAGGGTAATACACGCACATGGAAGTCCTGTGTATTTGAAAATCCCAGTAATGGGAACCTCTGCTTTGTCTCTTTCTCAAGAAATCTTGGGGAACTTTCACCTAGAGAGATAGCTTCACAAAAGGATGATTTACAGGTAGTTAAGTGCCTTACTAAGGAGGGTAATGAAATGTACTCCCTCTGCCGTAAGGGAGAATCTTCTTGGCAAGATGTTGACCTTGGATTATAAATTCATAACACTCCTTACTGCCTCTAATTAGGCAGTACTACACAGAACAGGGCTTTCATAGCTCTGTTTTGTGTAATTTCTTCATTGGATTTTAGCACTGTAAACTGGTCTTAATCCTTATTGTATTGGGCATCTGTAGATTTACAAATGCTGTAAAAACACCTATCTTTTATTTATTACCATGAATAAACAGTACTTGGATGACATCTTGGCTTTTGCTGAAAAGCATAAGCTAATGAATACTTCTTTTCAGGAAGTTATCATACTTTATGGCAAAGATTTGGAAGAGACTTATGAAGATGCCATTGCATCAATGATTGATTCTTCCATGGAACAACATGAATCAGATTTCCAAGAAGCCATATGAGTAAACATGAAATAGCAAAACTTCCCGTGGAAGAACAAGAGTTCATTCGCTCTTATGGCCTTGAGAAATACAGTATTGAGACCATCAGAAGCATTGAGAGAAGCCACGACTACTTAGTCTACATGGGCTGGCTCTAACAACCATCAATTGCATGAATCATGAGAATACTATTTGAGAAGAAACCATCCGTCATCTACCTTACAGGTGACAAGGACTATGAGGCAATGGCCAACTATATCTATAATAGATATGGTGATTCACCAGTGCTTAGAAGCAGGGATTCCATTTGGGGAGCTATAAGGAATCATCCTAACTTCATGACTGTCCTATTACAACATAATGGAAAGTTTTTCTATTACCCCAAATGGCATTGACATAAGGCAGGATAACCATCTTGCCTTTTTAACTTAACATAAACTTAGAATCATGAAAAACATGACTGAAAAACTGTTCATCATCTCCAGTATAGTCTTCTTTTGGGCACTTTGCATTCTTACATTTCTCAGTGCCTACGTTTGGCATAACTTATTTTCCTTCCTGCTCTTCTTTGTAGGGGCAGGATTATGGATTCATGTTGCCATAAGGAAGGCTGATAGGGAATACAGGGAAGAGTTAAACATTAAAAATCAATTACCATGAGTATTAGGGATGGCTATGAGATGTGCCTCTTTGGAAGCACGGAGTATCAGAGAGTCAATAACCAAAGTAATGTCACTTACATATCCACAAGGAGTGGCAGGGACACATTAATCAATTAAGCCATGGATGTGAGGAGTTGGGCAATACATGACATAAAGGAAGAGCTTAAGAAGCAACACAAGTGCTTCTTGGCTTTTCATAGGAACCTTGACACCCCTATCAGGAATATCATAAACAATTATCTTAAAGAGCAATCAGAATTATGACAAATTCAATCAGGGTGGCCACTTGTCACCACTATCCAGATAATAGCGTTTGGCTTGAGTTCTTCCCATCTTATGATACCTTTGTCAAGAAGAATAGGAGATAAGCCTACTTAATGGGAGTGCTTCAAGGAAAAAGCTCCCAACAACATTGATGGCAGCGAGGGCATATACTATCTCACAAGACAAGTATACAGTCCTTACTGTTTTACTTAGCTTGTTTCTTGCATGAAACATAATATTTAACTTTGCATTTGTTCATACGTAAAGCATAATGTGATAATGTTGAATCGCCAAAAACATTATGGCAACATATCCCAACATTCGTGAGAACCTTGGGATATTTTTGGTTCAGTAGCTCAACAGGATAGAGCAATGGTTTCCTAAACCATAGGCTGGGAGTTCGAGCCTCCCCTGAATCACTTATGAAATGGCTTAATGACATAAGGAATTACCTTGACAAGGCAGTGAGGAGCAATACAGGAGTATCCTCACTGTCCTTGATTATGGTGGCCGTGGTCTTCATGGCCATGATAGTCCTATTGGTCATTTGCTTTTGCCTCATAGTGGAAGTGCTTACTTCCCATACCATTTCATCCTCCCTTGAGGGATATGCCCAAATCATAGGGGCTGTGGCAGGGTTGATTACATCTGTTGGCATTCCCAAGGCAATCAACAACTATGGGGAAAACAAGTTTCATGGTAGCAGGGGAAATGAGTGTGAATAATGTTAATATTCAGGCTGTCTTGTTTGTGAAAACAGGATAGTCTCTTGGTCTCTTAGCTTAACAGGATAGAGCAAGGGCTTCCTAAGCCTTTATTTAGGGTTCGATTCCCCAAGAGACCACTTTTCTCATATATTATTGATTATTGATTCATGCATTCCTTACCTTGTTGTGAAACAAGATAAGGGATTTTTTTTGAATAATCAGGTTTTGTGCAATAATAAAAAAGTTCCATGTAAATGATTTAAGTTTAATAAGTAAAGAGTTACTTATCTTTCCTTTCTTGTCGTGATGGCAGGAAAGGGGTTTATTTTAAGTATAATCAATCAAAACATTATATAACATGAACAAGCAATTGTTTTATCAAGTGGGCTTCTATAGCCTGATAGCCCTTATCGTAGGCTTCATACTGGGTATGCTGTGCCCTCTTGAAAGCAGGTGTCATGTAGTGCATGATAATGTCATTGTCCATGATACTTGCTACATTGACACTGACAGTATCACCAAGTCAAGAATGTCTTATGACATGCCAAGGCATCCCAATGACAGTGCAGTGCTGATAGAACTCAAGAGGCAGGACATCAAGCATCCAGACATAGTGTTAGCCCAAGCCAAATTGGAGACAGCACACTATACATCTGACGTATGTAAAAGGAACAACAATCTCTTTGGTCTCATGAGGGGAGACAAGTACCATCATTTCCCACATTGGAGAAACTCCATCAAGTTCTACAAGGAGCACATACAGTCAAGGTATAATGGTGGAAACTATTACGCCTTCCTCAATAGGATTGGGTATGCCGAGGATAAGGAATATACCCAAAAGTTAAAGGAACTCATTTAATTCATAACTCAAATTATCAACATTATGGAAGAACAAGCAAAAGCAAGGAAAACCTGCAAGAGATGGACAGAGGAGGAAGACCAGAGATTGTTAAGGCATATCACCGCATTTCCTCAAAACCTCAATGCCTGTTTCATGGCAGTGGCTGAGGAAACTGGGAGAAGTGTCACCGCTGTATCCGCACATTGGTATTCAGTGCTGAGCAAGAGACCAGAGGTCTATTGCTTCTTCACTGCTTCCTCACACCATGTGGCAAGGAACAGGAAGAATGGTGTTGGAGTGGAATCCAATGTCAGCATTTGGCAAAGGCTCTTGAATATAATCAAGAAGATATGCTAAAGTCTTTCTATCTACTTAATGTGTGTATGCTGATATTAATAATCATCTTCATGCACGATAATAATGACAATAACCGTTTAGCATAATGAAGTAGACATTAATGACAGGCAGGTCTCACTTATTAAAACATAAGTCTCTTGCTGCCTGTCTTTATTTTTTTAATTTAGTGAATATCATGGAAAATAACAATAAAACGGTAGATACATTATCCATGTTCATCAAGAACACAGTTACTTCCTATGTCAAGGCTCTGAATGACAATTCAGTGTCCCCTGACAGCATCTTACAGGCACTCATGAAGGCATACAATTCTTTCCTAATTGAAATCTTCGTGGAGGCATTGAAAAAGGACATCCCAGGGAAATCAGGCAATGGAGAATCAACTAAGACAGACAATAAGCAGTAAGCTGCTCAACTCCCACAGTAACAGCATTGTCCTTGAGCTATCCACTGGAATGGGAAAGACCAAGCTGGCACTTGACAAGATAAACCAACTCTATTCCCAAGATTCCAAGATACTCATAGTCATCCCAAGGAATGTCCTTATCCAAAACTGGATAGAGGAGTTCAAGAAGTGGCATTATGAGGATATGCTTTCCAATGTCACCTTTGTCACTTATGTCAGCCTTCCTAAGATGGCTGGCTCATGGGACATAGTGTGCTTTGATGAGTGCCATCACCTTTCCGAGAGATGCAGGGGTGTCATCAACAGTGGTTTTACCGTCAAGCATTCCCTCTTCCTGAGTGCCACCATATCCAAGGATGTAAGGTACTTCATCAATACTCATTTCAATAATACAGAATGGATAAGGATAAGCACGAGGAAAGCCATTGAGAATGATGTCCTTCCTGACCCAAGGATAGTGCTTATTCCTCTTACCCTTGACAATAAGGAAGCAAGGCATCTCTATTCTCCAAGGAAGCTCAAGGGAAAGAAGCCTCTTATAGTGCCCTATGTCAATAGGTGGGCATACAAGAACTATAAAGGTGATTACATCATTGAATGTACCCAACAACAGTACTACAATGAGCTTACTGGCATTATTAATTGGTACAAGAGGAAAAACCATATTCCTGCCATGAGAAACCAATGGCTTCATAAGGCAGGTGAGAGGCTTAAGTGGCTGTCTGACCAAAAAGTTGAGGCTATCCTGAAACTCATGGCATCAATACCTTCAAGGAAGATAGTCTTCTGCAATAGTATTGGGCAGTCTGAAAAATTAGGCTTCCCTTGTGTCAACAGTAAGGTAGGCATAGACAACCTTACCCTTTTCAACAGCAAGAAAGTCAATGCCATCTCTTGTGTAAACATGCTTGATGAGGGGCAAAATCTCACAGACTGCCAGTGTGGGATATTCATGGCTCTCAATTCTTCCGAGAGAATGCAGATACAGAAGATTGGAAGGCTTCTCAGGCATCAAGACCCTGTTATCTACATGCCTTATTTCCGCAATACGAGGGAAGAAGAGATAGTATCCAAGATGCTTGAGGGCTATAACAGGCAGCTTATATCCATCATGCACATACAGTAATCATAGTCATAAGGGAAAGCAAGAGAAAACATAAGTACAATACTAAGCGTACCATGTCTTCCCTTGCTTTTCAGTAACTTAGCGTCAAAATTCAATTCAAATGGAAGAAAACAAGGTATCAGTGATAATGTCATGCTATAACGCTGGCAAGACACTCAAGAGAGCCATGCAATCAGTGCTTGGCAATACATATAAGAACATTGAGTTGGTTCTTGTGGATGACTGCTCCACTGATGATAGCCTTCAAATAGCCACAAGCATCGCAAATGGTGATTGCAAGGTGAAAATCATCAAGCATAAGGAAAACCTTGGTGCTGGCATCTCACGGAGAGATGGAATAGCCAATAGCTCAGGAGAATACACTTGCTTCTGTGACAGTGATGACGAGCTATTGCCTAACCATGTCAGCAACCTTGTCAATGCTTCTCTTGAGCATGACGCTGACATTGTTACCAGTGGATACACTGTCATTGAGGGTGATGGCTCCAGGGAAGTGAGAAAGACTGACAAGACTTTCATCTTGGAAAATGAGAGTAAATACGCTGTGCTCAAAGAGGATGTTCTCAGATTTCTCAATCCTTCCTTGGTCAGAAGAAAACTGTGGGATAAGGTCACTTACTCTGACCGCAGGTATGTTGAGGATTCCCCTACCCTCATAAGGCTAATATGGTATGCCAACAAGAGGGTTGTCCTTCCAGAGAGCACTTATTTGTATTATCAGAACCCAAGTTCCCTCACCCATACCTGTGACCAATTCAAGAACACGTTGTTCCAGACTCTTTGTGTCATGGACACTTATCATTTCTTCCATGAGGAGGTATTGCATCCAGAGCTTATGCCAGACAAGGCAATAGTCTATAAGATGGCTGAGTACTTGTGTGCCTTGCCGTCAAGTGAAAACAAGACTCAATACAAGAATGAGATACAAGAAGTTAAACATTTTATGATTGATTACTATGAAAAAAAGTTTGAATAACATTTACAAGGGAAGACGCCTGGTCACAGGTGATGAGAATGAGCTTAACCCTCATGAGATTATGCTCAATGAGGAAGACAGCAAGATTGTCGTCAAGGGCATTGGTGAGAGTGGAAAGGTGGAGATACTGAGTGGGGGTAATGAAGGAAGCAATAACCTTGTATACTACTACATGGAGGGAAGTAAAAAAGGAGTTACTAGTCAACAATATTTTCTTACGTTTAAGCCTTTCTCCTCATTGAGTGAGTTTCTTACACAGAAGTCTGACTTCAAGGAAACTTCTGAATGGGTAAACAAATATACATATAAACGCGTTGTGTTGTACACAGACCCTGGAATCAATATTAATTATTATAGTACAGGTACGAAAATAGACAGTCCTTATAATCTTGACATCACAGTAAACTCTAAATCGAAAGGCATAAATGTGCCTTATTATAATAATGAGTTACGTGCCAAGATGAGTTTACCTATAGTGCTTGATTATGGCTACACTAATAAAGGTGGGAGACTTAAGGCAAATGTGTATGATTTACAATCATGTATTAATTTTAACGATGCTCAGCTTTCTAATCATGATATAACCTATGATGCCACATCCAATATCTTATTATATTATAGCTATCAATCTTCACACAGTGTATATATTAATATATCAAAGGAACTTGCCAAGACACTAAAAGTATACTACCTTAGTAATTCATTGGAAAATATGTATCTTAATGGAGAAGCATTATATGAAACTGACCCCAGTTCTGGTAAAGTATTTAAGAGTGACCAGATTATTCATTTATAATACTACTGCCTTAATCCCATTTCATCTATATAGTCTATCCAAGTCTATATAGTCCAACAGGTTTTAATGCAAGTTTATCTCTTCATTTTATAGGATAATCATTACCTTTGCAATAAACAAATGATGACAATGAGTTGGGAAGACCTTACAAAAGAGCAACGGCAAAGCTGGATAAGGATATACAGGGCAAGTAAGGGCCAAGTGTATGGAGATGGAGGACACAAGGAAGTCAATGACGCTACTTATGTCCAAAGACCTCCTGTGTATAAGCCCATTAACTTCCAAAGGACTTTCAATGATGCCTGGAAAAGGTCTCCCCAACCTTATTCCAACTACTCTGATGCCTTGGACAATCCATTTAGTCCTTTTAAGGAATGGGGACTTAATGCGTTAAGATGGGTAAAAGACAACTTTATTAGTGGATTTCCCTCTGGAGTATCCAATTGCACCTTATCAGCTACCCAATGGGTAAACCCAAGCATCCCAGTAAAATCAGCAGCATCAATAATAGGCAATCCAAGCAAATATCATTATGCGAGGATAGACAGTGCTGATGCCCTTCCTGGCAATCTTCTCATTGCCAAGGTTCCTCACAAGGATAGTTATCACACAATGATGATTACAGGCTTTGTCAAAAAGGATGGTAACTTTAAGTTTAAGGGAAAGAATTATAAAGTCCATAAGGGAGAGCCTCTGTTGACTTACAGCAAAGGAGGCAATACCTTGGGCAATATCCAAACAGACATTCCCCTTTCAGTGTATACCAAGAATAGCGATGGGCATACTGAAAACATGTTCTTTAGATACAATGACCCATACAACATACTATTACCAGAAGTAACAATTAAGGCTAAGAGAAAATGAAGGAAAAACTAAAATGGTTATGCACTAAACAGTTCTTTATAGGAATAGTGACAGGGATTCTCTTGTTTATTGGCTCATTCATGGCCCTGGCATTCTATTGGGAAGCCCATCCAGGGACAGACTGTGACTCTTGCATGGAAGGCACTACTCCATAATAAAGGTTATTTTTCAAAGTTCAATAGGCACAATCCTCTTTCAGGGTTGTGCTTTTTTCATGCGTAATAATTAAGACATACTATCATGTTAGGAAGCCACAACACCATGAGCTATCTTCCAATCAAGGGTTGGAAAAAGCTCCTCAAGCCTTGGACAAAGTGTCAAAGCCTTGACATATATAAGCAATACAAACTTGGCGTAAGATACTTTGACATTAGGCTGAGGATAATCAACGATGAATGGCACCTATGCCACAATAAGGCAGACTTAGGACTGTTTAATATATGGAGAGAGTTTATACTCTTCTTCGCTTATAAGAAGGAATGCCATTTCAGGTTCATCCTTGATGTCAGGAAGAAACCAAAGAATGCAGATGAATATAAGGCAAGGTTTCTTTCATTCATTAAGTCTTTGCAGTTGGATGAAGACCATCCCTTTGATTCCATCATCATCTATTGGGAATGGAAGGATTATGGTGCTTCAAAGACTGTGCCTTATGAGTATCATGCCAGTGTATCCGCTCCTTGGTATGAATATATCTTAGGCACTAAGTGGTTTACCAAGCATAAGCCTGTACCAGAAACCCTTAATGATATTATCCAATCCAATGACAATGTTCTTTTGGTGGATTATGTTCAGTATTATATGGATAAAAAATGAAAGACAAGAGTATTAAAGAAACATTAGTAGTCCTTGATTATAGTGACAGTAGCGTAAATATCTATGGAAATGTTCCAGATATGGATAATCCCGAGGACTTGTTGAAGCATTATGGGCATGATATAGACCAGTGCTCATGGATGATTTGTGAAAAGGTAAGGCTAAATATAAATTTAGACTCGTAATCAATAAAAAAATGAAAATAACAATAGATACAGACATTCTTAAAAAGGAAGGCATTGGCTTGGATGAGTTCCTCATGCTCCTAATGGCTTTCCATGACTTCAATTACAAGAAGACCCTCAATAAACTGAAACTTTCCCATCTCCTTGCACCTAATTTATTTGAAAGAGGGAAACTCACATTTTCAGACAATACAAGGAAACAGGTATCAAGGATATTGGTGTCTTCCAGTCCTAAGGTCATGTCAAGTGGCATCCACTTTTATGACCTTGCCAAGAAGATGCGAGACCTATTCCCTGATGGCTGCAAGGAGGGCACCTCATATCCTTGGAAGTCTGATGTTGATGATGTGGCCTTCAACCTCATGCTCCTTTTCTGTAAGTATGACTTCAGTTTCACGGAGCAAGAGGCACTGGATGCCACCAAGAAATACCTTGATTGCTTCAAGGAAAGCAAGAAGTACATGCAACTGCTCAAGTATTTCATCCTCAAGACCCATAAGCCTAAGGATGACAATGATGACAGGGGATTCACTTCAATGTTCATGACCATGATAGAAAACAATAGAAACAATGAAAAACAAATAGGAGACAAACATGAAAATAGTGATTGACGACAAGATATGCTTGAAAAACAAGCTACCCCTCCAGGAAGTACTCATGGCCATTGTCATTAGGTCTTCCGATAATCCTCAAGCTATCATTGATAACATGATTGGCAAACAGGTACTTGCCTCTCATGAAGGCAAACTCACCATTGCCCAGCACTGGGATAAGGTCATAGACACTATCCTTGTTGACTCTGCTGGTGCCATAGATGATGAGGAGAGGCTAGGCATATTGGCTGATAAGATGAAGCAATGCTTTCCAGAGGGCAAGATGCCTGGCACTCCTTATTATTACAGGTGCAACAAGCGTGAGATTATCCTCAAGCTCAAGAAGTTCTTCACACAGTATGGCAACTACAAGGATGAGGACATCATTGATGCCACCAAGAGGTTTGTTGCCTCTTTCAATGGCAACTACAAGTTCCTGCCTCTCATCAAATACTTTATAATGAAAAACAAGACCATCATCGGTGAGGATGGTGCAGGCCATGTATCAGAATGCTCACCCTTGGCTGATTATCTTGAGAACAAGGAGGATGACAATGTGGTAACGGCTTCTGATGAGTGGCTTATGAATACACGTAATTAACTAATTAAAACTAAACGATTATGCTGAAATTAAGTTTCAAGGCAGGAAAAGATGTTGAACCTATTAAGACACAGGTATTCAACAATACCCTCACCAAGGTAACTTTAAGTGGGAAATTGAATTGTGATGTGTTTCCTAATTTCAATGTCTATTATAGTGCCTTAGACAAGTCTCCCTTTGTCAATGAAGAATCTCCTGACATTGTTTGGGCCGAGGGCATTGCCAAGAAGAGTCCCAATGATTCCTTCGACAAGGTTATTGGTTACAGGATAGCCGAGGCAAGGGCTAAAATCAAGCTCTATAAGTTCATGAAAAACCTTGCCTTTGAGTATGTCAAGGTTTATAATGCTTATGTATATGGCAAGAAGGCACCTCTGTTCCCTGACAGGTTTGAGGAAGATGGATACATGGCTGACTATTACAAGTATGCAAATCTTGTCAAAAGGGAGAAGAATCATCTTAATGCATTGATAAATGGAACTGATACAAAGGGTACTGAATAACCTTGAGGAGAGAAGGAAAAAGGTACTTGAGGGAGGCATAAATTGCATTCCTTCCCCCTTCCCAAGGTTCAAGACAGACTTCCCTGGTGTTGAGCAAGGCAAGTTCTATCTCATCAGTGGGGCAAGTAAGTCTGCCAAGACGCAAATCACCAATTACCTCTTTCTATATGCCCCCATTCTCTTTGCCTACAACAATCCTGATGTCCTGAGGCTAAAGATATTCTATTTTCCTCTTGAGGAGACTCCTGAGAAGATAATACAAAGGTTCATGTGTTATCTTCTCTACGTCTTGTCTGACAGGAAAATAAGGATTTCACCTCTTCAGCTTACATCCATTGACAGGGAGAATGTAGTGGATGAAAAGATACTTGAGCTTCTCAATAGCATTGAGTATCGCTCTATTCTCAACTTCTTTGAGTCTCATGTACTCTTCATCACTGAAAGAAACCCAACTGGTTAGCTAAATGAAGGCTATAAAGACTTTAAGGGCTTTAGTTGAGTCACTTTATATGTAATACAAACCCATTATTTTTGCGAATAGTAATTAAAAAATTAACTATTATGCAAAGAAAGGAATTAGTTTGTGGGATTTACAAAATTACATGTACAGGTAATAATAAATTTTACATAGGCTCCTCTAAAGATATATGTAGTAGGTGGTTGCACCACTTATCTGATTTAAGGCTTGGTAATCATCATTCTATCTATTTGCAAAGATGCTATAATAAATATGGGGAAAAATCTATTAATTTTAGTATCTTACATAGAATGGATGAATACAATGAAACATTGCTGAGGTTATTAGAGTATTATTATATAGAAGAATTACATCCTGATTTTAATTCTGGTACTTTTCCTTGTCCAGTAGACGAAATGTCAGAAGAGGTAAGGAGTAAAATATCAGAAACTACTAAAAAATTATACACGGAAAAGGGATACATTAATCCAAGGAAAGGCATAGGTAAAAAATACAATATCTATGATAAGGATGGAATCCTGTTGTTTTCTGAAATAACAATGGAAGAACTATCTCATAAAATGGATATAAGTTACCACACTTTCAATACCATGTTAAGAAAATATGGTGGAATATGTTGTTCCGTTAAAAATAAATGTATCATTATGGAAGTAGATAAGACTATGAAGGATGTAATTTTACTATATAAAACAACAACTTTTAATAATAAATGTCCTATATGTGATTTAGAAGGTAATACATATAAAAGAGGTGAAAATTACTATATAAAAAGTAAGCCTCATAAAGGGAAAGGTATTACATTTAAGTCTATATATAAACGTATCATGGAATCAGATTTACTATATATTATCACTAATGATAAAGTCTTTACCCTACCATTTTTAGGCCACTTTATACAGCAATGTATATCGAATAACACTTGAATATCCTTGAAAGCTAACCCAAGAAATTGGTATGCCAACTTGAGGAGGCATAGGCTATTATATATTGTGAAATTAATAATAGATTCAGCCCCAGAGACTAAATGCAGGTGTAACCTTATTGAGAGGTTAAAGAAATAGTCCAGACCACAAACATTAATATGGTAGTGAAAACTATAGTGGTACGTGTTGGAAAACAGTGAAGCATTATGCCGAGGAATCTGGCACTATTCATAAGAAGGTGATAACCATAGAGAACAAGGAAACAGGTGTCAAGCAAGAGAAAGAGGTCTTTGACTATTACGAGCCAAAAGACCCTGATGAGTATGTGGAGATAATTGTTGACCATGTAGGGCTGATAGACCAGGAACGTGGAATGACAAAGAAGGAATCCATTGACAAGCTCACTGAGTATTGCATGGTCTTCAGAAACAGGTACAATTATATTCCAGTGCTTCTTCAGCAACAGAATAGTGATAGCATTTCCCTTGACGCAGTAAAGACAAACAGAATTTCACCTACCCAGAATGGCCTTGCCGATACCAAGGACACTGGCAAGGCTTGCACCATGATGTTGGGCATTACCAATCCTTTCAATTATGGCTTTCCCAAGTACATGGGTTATGACATTTCCAAGCTGAAAGGATATGCCAGGTTCCTTGAGGTGGTATTAAATCGTGAAGGTGAAAGCAACAGTATGTTGGCTCTCTATTTTGATGGTGCCGTAAACTATTTCTATCCTCTGCCCAAGCATGATGACCTCGATAACCTTTACAAGGTTTATCAGCTTGTCCAAAGGAACATGAATAGCACTCTTAAATAATTCATTTCAATCTTTTTAGAGACTTTTTAGGCATGGTTGCCCTTTGGCATCCTTTGGGTAACTTTGCCCTTATCATTCATTATCAACAACAAAAAATCAAAGTAAAATGGCAGTTATTGTCGCAATTTTAGGTTCATCAGGTGATGGTAAGACAACATCCACCATCATTAATCCTGATGGAAAGTTTGACCTTGACAACTATCAGGGCATGAGTCCAGAATCTCATTTCATTATCAATCTTGACAGGAAGACATTGCCTTTCCCAGGAGGAATGTGGTGCAAGGAAAAGAAGAACTACATTGAGCCTTCCGATTTCAATGGTATCAAGAAAGCCATTGAGTATTGTGCCAAGACTCCTACCATAAAGTCTGTCTCTATTGATACTGTCAACATCTATCTTGCCATGAAGGAATTTAATGACAGGAAGAAAATGTCCTTCGATTTAGCTTATTTGTGTTGTTAAATAAGTTAATATTATGTGGAAAGAATTACCTATAGACACAAGATACAAGGTATCTGAGAATGGGAAAATAAAAGGATTAAATGGCAAAATCCTTAAACAAGCTAAAGATACAAGAGGTTATTTGTTTGTAACTTTAAATAATAATTATAAACAATATCACTTATCTGTGCACAGAGCTGTTGCCCTATGTTATATTCTAAATCCACATAATTTTCCTCAAGTAAATCATAAAGATGAAGACAAAACCAACAACAATGTGGTAAATCTTGAATGGTGTGATAATAAGTACAATTCACATTATAGTCATGCAAAAGCTGTCCTTATGATAGACAAAGATACAGATAAAGTATTGAAAAGATTTGAAGCATTGAGAGATGTTGATGTGTATTTTGGTAAAAATGTACATCAATCTGTTAGTAAATGTTGTCTTCACAAACCAAGATACTATACTGCTTACGGTTATAAATGGAAATTTGAGGAACCATTGGTCGAAGTAAAAAGGGGAGAATTGCTGGAACATCCTTTAACAGAGGACAATCAGCAGCCGAGCTATGGCTTAACAACTATAGAAGGTTCAGAGACTAATTCTTGAAACCAGAAATGGAATATAATAGAGACACGAGTACCCCTCACCAGATAGATTGAATATCTAAAACTGGAGAAGATATAGTCCGTGCTTATAAGTAATTATAAGAAATTATATTTAAATGATATAATGTTAACAAAACAACAATGGCGGGACATCGCCAATGATGTCATAGAGCTTAATATGCTTTGCAACACTGTCCTCCGTCCTGACCAAATAGTGTATATCATGGGGCATACAATGCTTCAAACCCAGCAAGATGGAACAGAGAAACTTGTGTTCTCTGTGGTGGGAAAGAAGCTCACCAAGACCCAACCAGAAGGATTTTATCCCATTGTCCTCATGACAAGAGTGGAGTATGGTGATGATGGTGACAATAAATATTGGTTTCAAACCAAGGCCAACCATTCATCTGCCAAGACTCCCATGGGGATGTTCAAGGACTTTGAGATACCTAATAGTCTTAAACTTGTGGATAATACAATAAGACAATATTACAAAATGGACAAGTAGCATCCACCAATTATCAACATTTAATCATATCAACAATTTTAATCATTAAACACAATGGAAACAAGAATTTCTTATGACCAGTTCATGTCAGTCAAGAGAGTGGCTCAAGCAGTTAATCCCCTCATTGTCAAGAGGGATAAGGTAAATGCCAAGATGGTGGCTCTCAAGAAGGAGTATGATGCCCTTGACTCACAGGTGTCAACCCTTGAGGCTGGCATTGTGTCAATCATTGGCTTTAGAGTCCAAGACCTCGTGAAGAAGGTCATTGAGAGTGGCACTGACAAGAATGGCAAGGAGGTGAAGACCACTAAGTATGTCCCAACGGATATTGTCTCCTATGACAAGGAGAGCAAGCAGTTTGTCATCTCAACTCCTGATGCTGGTCCAAAAGAAAGCATCAATGAAGAGGTTCATGACAACCCAGAGGAATCAACGCTTGATAGCGACAACTAAGCAAATTATTTGCCTTAATGTCCTATTATGGCCTATCTTAGTCTATCTTAGTCTATCATAGTCTATCATAGTCTATGATAGTCTACCTATAAGGCAACTTTCATTCATTACATTAATCATTTTTTAATCAATCAAAATTCGTTTTAATCACTATGGAAAAGAATTATTGTTTTCTCACTATTGGCAAGACTTCAGTATCAACAGAGGCTACTGTTATCAAGAAGTATGTAGGCATTGGCTCCTCATTTGTCAAGATGGTCAACCCTGACAAGAAGTCCCTTGATGCCTTCATGGGCTTTGAGTCAAAAAGTGAGCCTGTCTATGTCAAGGATGATGAGAAGGGCAAGATGGCCATTATCAACTTCATTGTGGAGACAGACCCTGAACAGTGCAATGGTATTGACCTCAAGTCTCGTATTACCTTCATCCTTCGCAATGCTCCTGCATATAACAGGGATGAGACAAAGGTGCAGGTGATTGACAATTATGGAAACTTCACTTGGGCCAACACTGAGGATGCCAAGGCCGGAAAGAAACTCCTGTCTGCCAATGGCAAGGAGCTTAAGATTGCCTCCAAGTATCGCATGGCTTGTGTTGGTGAGGCCAACCTTGTGTCTTTCCTCAAAGAGTATCTCTGTGTGGAGGATGCATTCAATTATATCAATGGCTCTTGGGTTCTCAAGGACAATGCCAGTGATTGCGTGTTTGGCCTTGAGCATATCAAGGATTATTTCAATGGCGACTTCTCTGAGCTTAAGGATGCTCTCAAGCTCCAACCAAACAATAAGGTGAAGCTCCTCTATGGTATCCGTAATACTGACAATGGGCAGTTTCAGGAAATAGCTTCAAGGGATGGTCTCTTCCTCCGCAATTCAGCTGGTGAGAGAAGTATTGCGAGATTGGAGAAAACCCTCAAGCAGGACATGGACAATGGTGCTTATTCATCATCCATATTCAAGGTTCAAGACCTTCAGGAGTATGATGTGAAGGCCACTGACCTCTCTACCCCAAAGGACAATGACCCTCTGGGTGGGGAGTCTTCTGACGATAACCCTTGGGCATGATAATTTAGGGACATGATTGTAGGCAAGACATCTTTCAGTATATCAAAGGCTGATATAATGGCTTATGTCAGTGAGGAGACCATACTTCAAATGGCTCTTCCTGGCATCAAGTCATTGCCTTGCCTTATCAATTCACCATTCAGGAGGGATGAGAAACCCTCTTTCAGCCTGTATGTCTCTCAGGAGGGGCATATAAGGTTCAAGGACTTCGCTTCCAATGAAAGGGGGTCTCTCCTTGACCTTTGCTGCAAGTTATGGAATTGTTCCATCAACAAGGCGTTGGAGAGAATCAGCAATCATTGTCAGTTGGATGGCAATGTGAGAGTAAGGAAATCTCCCATAAAGACCCTTACCCATAAGTCCATGAGGTGTTCCTCTGACCTTCAAGTGGTGGTGAGACCATGGCATGACTATGACTATGAGTACTGGGCCTCTTATGGTATTGAGAAAAAATGGCTTCATTATGCTGAGGTTTATCCCATATCATATAAGATAATAATCAAGGAAGCAGGTAATGGCAAGAAGCAAAAATATGTCTTTCCTGCTGATAAGTATGCCTATTGCTTTGTGGAGAGAAAGGAAGGCAACTTGCAACTCAAGGTGTACCAGCCTTTTAACAAGAATGGCTATAAATGGTGTTCAAAGATGGATTCCTCTGTCATTGGGCTATGGACTAAGGTTCCTCAGGAGGGCGACAAGATAGTCATTTGCTCTTCCCTCAAGGATGCCCTTTGTGTGTCCTGTCAACTGCATATACCTGCCATTTGTCCACAAGGTGAGGGTTATGGCATGTCCAATACTGCCATTAATAGCTTAAAGGAAAGATACAATAAAATCTATGTCTCCTTTGATGTTGACCCTCCTGGCATTGCGGATGGCAGGAAACTATGCCAAGAAACAGGATTCATCAATGTTGTTCCTGACCTTAAGGATTGCAAGGATTATAGCGACTTCTTCCATAAGTATGGCAAGGAACAATTCATTCAACTCAAACGCTATTTTAGTTAACTAACAATATTCAACCAATTCATTAAAACGTTTTAATCATGAAAGCAACAGTAGTAAACAATGTGGAGAACACTACAAGAACCGTGGAACTCAATGACAACATCAATGATGTAGCCACGTTAAAGCATTTCCTGGACATCACTGATGGCCGTATATTCGAGGGTGTCACCCATACTGACCTTGACAATGACCGTGCCTCTCTTCCCCAGCTTCCTGAGGACAGGAGGGAGCGTGGTTATGTGTTCTTTGTGTCACCTGCACAAAACAAGACAAAGAATGGTGCCTATTCTAGAAAGGAATGTTATATGCTTGTCAAATCCCATGACCTTCAAGAGGAGGTAAAGAGATTTTTCGGTGGAAGGAATTTTACGCAGGTTTCCACTGATGCCCTCAACAATTTCCTTTCTTCCCATGTCTCTTCTGAGACTTCTTCCACCTCCAATACCACTCATGTGCAGACTGCCACTCATATGCAGGAGGATGAAAACTACACTGAGAAAGACTTGTGGAAGACCCTTGTAAGTTCCTTGGGTGACACTGTTGACGCGGTTAAGCTCAACAGCATCATTGACAAGGTATTCCCTAACCCATATTCCGTACAGGATATTGCCAATATGAGCAAGTGATGGCATTTGATTGATGTGGTTGATGTGTGTATTTTGATAGGGCGTGCTTTCCTTCGGGGAGGCGTGCCCTTTTTTATTTAATTATAAGTATTTGTACTGATGACACTTGACCAATATTACACCATAAACAATGTATATCATGATTATTATCCTGATGACAGGATAGACATTCAGATGAATGCCTCTCTTCGACAGGCCATTGAGGACAAGGCCAATGGGAAGGAAATAGGCAAGGATACATTGGATAGCATTAGCCATTACACTGAAGATGCCATGAATGTAATAGTGTATTACCCAAAAATCACCCTTACCAATGATAGTGGCAATCAGTATACCATAACCGATGTTTATGTCAAAGCCTCTTTCCCATCCATGGTCATTAGCCTTGCAAGGACTTCATTCACTCAGGATGAGGTCAATTCAGGGTATATACATTCCCATGTGCCTAAGCGTGAGTTCACCAGCTTCTCAAAATTTTGCACGGGAAATCTTGGCACTCCCATAAACAGGATTATATCTAATATTAAGAAGGACGATGCCAATAGTGACTTCTCCATCATGATTCAGTCATTCATAATAGAAGCTGACAGGATGATTAGGGTGGAAAGCAACGAGGGTGTGCCTTATATATCATTCATGGACATAAAGAACAAGAGTGCCAATACCCTTCCCATAACCATACAGTCAACAGGATGTCACCTAAAAGGCATAGGTCTTACACAAAAACAATATGATTCAATCAAGGAGTTTTTCAGTTATTATATTGGCCTCAGGCTTGATACCTTCTATTATGATGGCTTCAATTGGCAACTTGACTGCTCTGATTCTGAGTTTATACATAGGGTCACGATGGTGGCAAGGTCTTTTCCTAAGTTCAATAAGGGCATAATGCCCTCCAAGGTCTTTGAGGATGCCTTGTGTCTTGATGGCATTTATTATCTCATGCCTCATAGCTTCCGTCATACATTAAGTAGGTTTGCCTCTTGGAAGTTCAAGGGAGGTGTGCCTAAACTGACAGTGAGGAAAGACGTCAATGATGTCAAGTACTCATCGGTAAAGATAGTGAGCTTGAATATAATCACCTCTCTCTATGGGTTATTGTTGGATTTAATTAATGGTATTTATGCAAACAACGAACAATTCAAGGATTGTATGCTATCAAGGGCATACAAGGTTAAAAGTATGCTTTTCAAGGCATTGTGAGTCAAAGATTAGGACTGCTTGCCAAGTATTCCCTGACAGGGAATGGAGTGGCGCAGCCTTTTACAGGATAAATTACCTTCATGGGGAAACCAGTCTCACTGCCTCTTTTGATGACATTGAGATTCATGTCATTGATTTCTGTCTTCAAGACATAGGCAGTCCTGTATACACTGAGTATGAGCTTAATGAGGATGTGGCCTCCTATCTGGCCAATCACATGGATACCCTATCCAATGTCAAGGTTGGCTTGTTGCATTCACATAACAGGATGAATGCCTTTTTCTCTGGCACTGACCTTGACACCCTTCATGAGCAAGCTGCCCAATGCAACAACGTGCTTTCCATAGTGGTCAACAATGGTGGCAATTATGTGGCCAAGTTCACTCAAAAGGAATCTGTGCATGAGATAAGGACAATCTCTACGGAGGTTTACCAAACCATATCCTACAATTTCCTTGGTGAGAAAAACAAGAACAAGGAAAAGCCTTATAACACACGCCATGATGAGGTCATATCAGATTATTTCAATGTCAACATATACGACTGTGACATTCATAGGCCAGAAAATGTGGACATTGATGAGGAGTTCAAGAAGGAATGCCTCAGGAAGGACAAGGAAATCAAGGCCAAGAGACTGTCTGTCAAGGATGTCGTTATAGGGAAAGATATTAATCCTTTGGATGATGGATTCTTCGGAAGGAAGTATCTTGAAGACCAAGAGCGGCAATATTATCAAGTTGATGCCATGCTCAATGGCTTGTTGTATCTTTCGCTCAACCCAGGGTTATGCTCCACTTCCCATGTCATTGGAAATAGGGAATATCCTTATCCAGTGGAAATGATGTTTGACAGGATAGAGATGGACCTTGAGTCATTTATATCCTTATGGTATGATGCCTTTGGCATGAATGCTTCCATGTTGTCAAAGGTGATTGAAAAACTTGCCCTTAATTCTAAACTTGACGCATATGTCAAGGAGGAATTAATAGGGGCACTTAATGATTATTTAGAATATGAGTGCTATGATAAGTAGGGTGGATTCCAATGTGAATGCCACTATTGCAAATCTCTTGAAAAATGCCAATGTTGATGTTTTACTCACGCGCCTTTTCAAGGATTCAGGCCATGACATCAACGATGCTCCCATTCTTGCCTTGTATAGGTATCTCAATACAAGGTATGATTTTCCTAAGTCATTTGTTCCAAATGAAATTCAGGTAAGGGACTCCTTAAGTTTTATCCTTAGATACTTTTCACTCAACGACATGAGTGCTGATGGTTCTCCCGTGGAGCTTACCCAAAGTGTCATCTTGTCTTATGTGTTTTGTCTAAAGGTGGATGGCAATTCTTTCTTCCTTCCCATAGGGATAGTCAGGCAACTGTTAAAGATGTTCAAGGTGTACGGCATTAAGGTCAACATCACCAAAAGGGACAAGAGGGTTGTCAGTGACATTGATGCCTATCTCATGGACATCTGTTGTAGGGGAAAGTCTGAAATAAGCATACCTGAGCTTAAGCCCTTTGAGGATGAGTGCAAGAAGGTCAGGGTCACTTATAACCCTTGGTTCAAGGTTGATGATAATGGTCTGGTTCTTGACAAGCCTCCTGTCACTCTCTCCAATGCCAGGTTCAGGAGTGCTGAGTGGTTCAGTGCTGCCCAACAACCTGTGCTCCTTGTGGGTGCAGGAGGACTTGGCAGTAATATAGCCGTGTCATTATGCAGGGTTCTTGGGGATAAGAAATTAATCCTGCTTGACCCTGATAGGATTGAGCCAATAAACCTCGCTGGGCAAAACTTCGGAATATATGACGTTGGAAGGTATAAGGCAGAGGTTGTCAAGTCCCAATGCCTTAACTTCAACCCCATGCTCCATGTTACCGCAGGCATGGTAGCCTATGGTGTTGACACTGAAAGTAACCTTGTCTCTCCTTCCATCTATATCTCTGGCCTTGACAACATGGCTACAAGGGCACTGATGTACTCTAAATGGAAATCCAAGGTTGACATGGCAGGGGATGACTTCAAGAAGAGCTACCTGTTGATAGATTCCAGGCTTTCAGCTGAGACATGGCAGATATTCTGCATTGAGGGAAACAATGAAAAGGCAATGAAGGAGTTTGAGGATAAGTGGTTGTTCTCTGATGAGGAGGCTGACAGTACTGTTTGTTCCTATAAGCAGACTGCCTTTGCAGCTCAAATGTGCGCTGGATATGTCACCAACCTTTATGTCAACCACTGTTTCAACATGACTAAGCAGCCTGATGACCCTCTTCTGAGGTATGTGCCCTTCATGACTGAGTATGATGCCTCACAAATGATTCTTAGGTTTCAAAACATTTGATTATGCAAAACAAGAGTGAAAAAGTATATCTGTTGATGGATGAGAAATTGGTTCTGTCAAAGGATTTGACGCTCAATTACATCCAGGGATTCAACATCACTGAAAAGGTCAGTGCTGTGACTATTGATGATGTCATTAGTAATATTCATCCTTCCAATATAATTGGTAATGGGGTTGTAATGTATTTCAATGCGTCTTCTGGGGATAAATGGTATGTCTCACGTTATTTCATTGCAGAAAGTCTTGCCAAAAGCGTAAGCAGAAAACCTCACATAAGGATTTTTTATTACAATAGTGTTTATATTGTAAATACCCTGGATGACTTAAAGACATTCATGCCATTAATAGCCGAAAGAAGCAGTAGGCCAAGCATCAAGGTAATCAATAACTATGCAAGCCTTGGCTACCTTTCCATACCAGATGAACCTATTTATAAGTGTGACTTTTATGAAGAAGACCCCTTATCCCACATAAAGCTCCCCATAGTGATATAGGCATGACCATACAAGAGTACTTTGGTGATTGGTGCAGGGCAGTTGACCTTCAAGAAGCCGACAGGATAAAGAATTTCCTTAAAGGCAAGCGTATATGCCCAAACCTTAAGGACGTATTCTCCTGTTTCAGGCATTGTCCATTCAATGACCTTAGGGTGGTATTCCTCGGCTATGACCCCTACCCTAACCTTGTCAATGGCAAGCCTGTGGCCACTGGATTGGCCTTTGCCAATCATAAGGAAACCATTGAGGAAAGATATTCTCCATCATTGAGGGTAATAAAAGATTCCATTAGTCATTACCTTTCTTGGGATAAAGGCATTAACTTTGACCCAAGTTTGGAGAAGTGGGAGAAACAAGGGGTGCTAATGCTCAATTCAGCTCTTTCATGTTCCAGGGGAATCACTGGTTCTCATAGTCTCATGTGGAGACCTTTCACAAGGTCTCTGCTTGAGAATCTCTCTTCCTTCAAGACTGGCTTGGTATATGTCCTTTTAGGCTCTGCTGCCCAATCATTTGAGCAGTATATAAGGCAGGATTTCAACTTTATAATCAAGTGCCGTCATCCAGCTTATTATGCCAGGACACACACTATAATGCCTAATATATGGAAAGAAATAAATGATATTCTCATTAGTCAAAATGGCTATGGGATTGAATGGTTTAACCAATTTAAAACATAAAAAATGAAAAAGGAAAGTTTATTTGAGAACGAGACACCAATGGTAGATGTGTTGGAAGTGAGCCTTGATGACCTTGACAATCTTCTTGGTCTCCTCCTTGGCAGTCATGAGTCTTCTGAGGAGAAGGTTCACCAGCATGATAAGCCCAATGAGCACATTAAGCCCAAGACTACTGGCAAGGAGTGCCCTTGCAGGAAAGACTTGCATGAAATCAGCATGAAACTTGATGTCATTTACAGGAATATTAAGGCGATAAACCAAAAAATTGATTACTTGTTGAGCAATGACTGAACGCATACAGAATGTTCATCCTCTTGAGTATGATGGCATAAGTTATCGCAGTACCTTGGAGGCCAACACTGCAAGGGTTCTTACCTTACTACATATTCCATTTAAGTACGAAAGCAGGAAAATCACCCTTCTTGAGGGATTCAAATGTCCTTATGAGGAAAACAAGGTAAGGGCCATTACATATACTCCCGACTTTGAGATTCCCCTTTCCCATGGCACTGTCATGCTGGAATGCAAGGGATTTGAGACTCCTGAATGGAAAAACAAGAAGAAGTACCTGTATAAGTATCTCATGGAGAAAGAGCCTGATACCAAGTTCTTCATGCTGTTTAATTGCAAGAAAGACTTGCTCAAGGCTCTTGACAATTTTTTATATGACCTTGGGTATTGTGTGGAGGTCACTGATAAGGAAGGTGATTCTTCAGTGTATTCTTCCGTAAAGGAGGCTGTCAGGAAACTTTCCCTTGAGGGGATACCTTATCATGGGATAATCAACTGTTTCATAGACCAGGCCAAGACTTGTGGTAAGCACCATTGGAAGCTCAAGAGAATAGAAGATACTGAGTAACGATAAAATATAATCTATGACATCTATAATGTCTATATAGTCTATTAGGTCTATAATGGCCTATCATGTCTATATAGTCTATTAAGTCTATATAGTCTATAAAAAATCAATTCAAATGGTTCAAACCAACAAGCAATTACCAGATATTTCATGGCAAGTGCCAGAGAAAACATATAGGGCTGACCCTGCCCTGTCTTACAGTACATTGGCAAGGTATGACAGGGAAGGGTTCAACAACCTTGACAAGTTGTTTGAGCATATCAGCACGCCTTCCCTTACTCTTGGAAGCTGTGTTGACACTCTCATCACTGGCTCACAGGAGGAGTTTGACAGTCTCTTTTATGTAGCTGACATCCCTTCCATTGGTGACAAGGAAAAGCAAGTGGCTGATGCCTTGTATGATAGGCATCATGAACAATACTCTTCCCTTCCTGAGATTCCTGATGAGGATATTCTTGCCATTGCCAATGAATTGTCCTTCCAGAAGAATTGGAGAGGAGATACAAGGGTGAGGGTATTGAAGGAAAGGTGTGCCATTTATTACTCTGTGAAGACCAATGCGCAAGGAAAACAGGTCATAGACATGAAAACTTATTACATTGTGCAACAAATGGTGAATGCCCTTAAGAACTCTCCTGCTACTCATGCTTATTTTGCTGATGATGACCCAATGTCACCAATAAGGAGATATTATCAGCTCAAGTTCAAGGCTAAGTTGAAAGGTGTCACTTATAGGTGTATGGCAGACCTCTTATATGTAGATTATGAGAAAAAGGCCATCATACCAGTTGACCTTAAGACTTCCTCACATAAGGAATGGGACTTCCAGGAAAGCTTTTGCCAATGGGACTATATGATTCAAGCCAGGCTTTACTGGATGATTATAAAGGCAAACCTCATGGTTGATGATTATTTCAAGGATTTCAAACTTGAGAATTACAGGTTCATCGTTGTCAACAAGGATTCACTTAAGCCTCTTGTGTGGGAGTTTCCTTTCACTAAGGTGGGAGGAACTCTTATTGGCACTAATGGCAAGGAGTATAGGGACCCTCTTGAGATTGGCAAGGAACTCAGGGATTACCTTGACCTTAAACCTGCTGTCCCAAAGGATATTAACCTTAATGGTATTAACATGATTACTTGCCTTGGGGTGAAGAAATGATTTCAATGTTTAATTTTTTTATGATATATGTTGATTACAAAAAGAGATGGTTCAAAACAGGAATTTAACAGAAAAAAGATTGTAAGTGCCATTCAAAAGGCTTACACCGCTTGTTATGGGTATAATTATAATGTAGGGGAACATGGCTATAACGAGGTTCTCAATGAGTTATTCAAGGTTGATTTCTCAAAGGTAAACAATATTGAGGATATTCAAAATCTCGTTGAGGACATACTCATGAGGCTTGACCATAAGGTTGCCAAGGCTTTTATCCTTTATAGGGATAAGCATAAGCAAGCAAGGCTGGTGGCACAGAAACTTAAGTATATCCAGAAATACACTGACTCCAATGAGTCTGCCACTAATCTCAGCAATACTGATGACAATGCCAATAGTAACCAGAAGTCAGTGGCTTCCCTTGATGGGGAATTGTTCAAGGATACCAACAGGCTTATCCAAAGGGCACAGATGAAGGAGCTTCTGGCTGAGATTAAGTCTCCTTACAAGGATAATTACATCCATGACCTTGAGCATCATGTCATTTACCAACATGATGAAACAGGAGGATTGAAGCCTTATTGCAGTGCATACACCCTTTATCCCCTTCTTATTGATGGCACTGACAACATTGATAGCACAAAAAACAAGGCTCCCAAGCATCTCAGTTCCTTTGTGGGGCAGTTTCAGAATCTTGTGTTCTTGCTTTCAGCACAGAAGAAAGGTGCTGGTGCCTATGGTGAGTTCTTCAACTTTTTCTCTTATTTCTGTGAGAAGGAATGGGGAGAGAGATACTATGAAAAGGCTGATACTGTCATTACCAATGAGCACTGCCTTCATCAAATGACAATTGGCTCTACCATTGACCAGTATTTCCAATCCATTACACATTATATCAACCAACCTGCTGGCAACAGGGGAAACCAGTCTCCTTTCACCAACTTTAATGTCTTTGACAAGTATTATTGGCATACCATGTTCAGTGATTTCACTTTCCCTGATGGCACTCATCCTCATTGGGAGGCGGTCAATTGGTTGCAAAAGAGGTACATGAAATGGCTTAACAAGGAAAGGACTAAGACACTGCTTACTTTCCCCGTGATGACAGTATGCCTTCTTACTGATGGCAAGGATGTCCTTGACAAGGAGTACAAGGATTTCATTACCTCTCAATGGGCTGAGGGAGACAGTTTCTTTGTGTATCTCTCAGAGAATGCCGATAGCATATCCTCTTGTTGTAGGCTTCGCAATGAAGTGACTGACAATACGTTCTCTTCTACCACTGGTCTTACTGGGGTGCAGACAGGTAGTTGCAATGTCATGACACTCAACCTTAATAGAATCATTCAAGATTGGTATTCAAAGGAATATTCAGTACCTATTAAGCCTGTCAAGTCTATTCAGTCCATTCAGTCTATTGAGTCTATCAAGTCTACTCTCAAGAGCTATCTTGAATCCATCCTCAACAGGGTATATGATTATCAGAAGGCTTATAAGACAGGACTCTACCATCTTGACAAGCAAGGCATGCTGCCACAAACAAAGGCTGGTTACATTAATCTGGATAAGCTCTATTGCACCATTGGCGTAAATGGTATTAATGAGGCGGCAAGATTCCTTGGCATGAAGGTAAGCAACAATGGTGATTATATCTCTTTTGTCACTTTCCTCCTGAGTACTATCAATGAGTATAACAAGAAGCACTCTGAAAAGAAGTTCAAGTACAACTTGGAGCTTGTACCTGCTGAAAGTCTTGGTGTAAAGAATTATAACTGGGATAAAAAGGATAATTATTGGGTTCCTGATGATGAGAACCTGTATAATAGTTACATCTATGATGCCCATGACGATACTTCCATCCTTGACAAGATAGCCATGCAGGGAGGCTCCATTGCAAAGTCCATAAGTGGTGGGCAGGCAAGTCATCTCAACTTGGAAGAGAATCTCAGTAAGGAGCAATATGTGAAGCTACTTGAATATGCCGTAAGGACTGGCAATAATTACATCACTTTCAATGTCCCTCAGACTCAATGTGATGATTGTGGCTTCATAGCCAAGCATCCTTTTGATGTATGTCCTAAATGTGGTAGCAAGAAAGTCACCCAGTGGACAAGGATAATAGGTTATTTAAGGCCCATGAAAACATGGTCTAAGGAAAGACAAGAGGAAGGAAAACACAGGACATTCATCAGTAAGGAAAAAGCATGCGATTAGTTTATGTTGAAATATCTTTATGTTAAGGAACTGTTCAGTGAGATACCCGATGAGATAACATTGGGTATCTCTCTTACAGGATGCACTATCCATTGTCCTGGCTGTCATAGTCAGGAACTTTGGAAGGATGAGGGAACACCTCTTACAATAGAAAAGATTGATAATCTATTGGATGAGCATAATGGCGTATCTTGCCTCCTACTCTTAGGTGGGGAACATGACATTGACAGTCTCACTGGGTTATTCATGCATTGCTTTGAGAGAATCAAGACAGCATGGTATTGTGGACTTGACAAGATACCAAGGGATAAGCAGGGAATCCTCCAATACCTTGATTATGTCAAGGTTGGACATTATGACAGGAAGTTAGGGGGATTGGATAGTCCTACTACCAATCAACGTTTATACCTACTTGACCATCAAGGAAATGGAAACACCAGAAAAATTGACATCACTAAAAAATTGCAAGAAAACAAGAAATGAAAATCAAGGTTTTAAGAATCAACAAGGGCGTTACCCTGCCTGAAATCATTGACAAGGGTGACTGGATAGACCTAAGGACTTCATATCCAGTTACCTTCAAGGCTCCATATGCCTCTATGCTTAAGAGGAAGAGGAATGATGGGGAAACAGAAAGAACAAGAAATGTTACCTTTGATTATCAACTCATTCCCCTGGGCATTGCCATGAAACTGCCAAGGGGATTTGAGGCCATTGTGCTCCCAAGAAGCAGTACTTTCAAGAGGTATGGCCTTATCCAAGTCAATAGCCAAGGGGTCATAGACAATGCTTATTGTGGGAATGATGATGAATGGCAGTTCCCTGCATTGGCTACAAGGGATATTGTCGTTACAGCCAATGAGAGGATATGCCAATTCAGGATTCAACTTTCTCAAAAAGCCACTTTTTGGCAAAAACTAAAATGGTTACTTTCAAGCAAGGTGAAGTTGGTGGAAGTTGATACCCTCTCAAATGATAATAGAGGAGGCTTTGGTACCACTGGCAATCAGTAAACGCCTTTTATTATTCAGTAAATATTCTTATTAATCACTTACTTGCTTAATGGCTTATTATGTCTATCATGTCTATACAAGTCTATGCAGTCTATCATGGTTCTTTATAGCCTGATATGCATAATAAGCCTATTGAGCCTAAAACAATCAATTCAATGTTCAAGAAAATCATAAGTAAAATATTCGGGGAACCAAAAGACACTATGTCCTTCATGGAATCAATGAACCTTGTAGGTTTGCCTGTTGTCACCTTCTTCCAAGGAAACAACAGGTTCAACTTCCTCCTTGACACAGGAAGCAACAGGAGTATCATTGATAAGGGCACTCTTCCCAAGATAAAGCATGGGGAGATAACACAGACTGATAGCAGTCTCACAGGTGTAGGGGGAACATATGATAACATGAGTATATGCCCTATAACATTCTACTATAAGGACAGGGAATATCACTACGACAACTATCTTATCCAAGACCTGAGCAATCCTTTTGGAAGTATCAAGGAAAGCTCTGGGGTTGTCCTTCACGGCATAATAGGTTCTGAGTTTTTCAATAAGTTCAAGTATGTGCTTGATTTCAACAAGCTCATAGCTTACAGCAATGGTTGCAGGAAATGATTTACTTGGTCACTAATCAGCAGGAACTCTTCAACAGTCCTGTATATAAGACTTGTTCTGTTGAAGAGTCCATAAGGCTATTTGATGGTATCAAGATTATACAGTTTGATACTGAGACCACTGGGAGGGATGCTCATCTATGCAAGCTCCTCTCCATGCAGTTTGGCACTCCTGGTGGAAGTACCCAAGTGGTTGTTGATTGCAAGACTGTTAATCCCTTAAAGTACAAGGAGCTTCTTGAGTCTCATGTCATCCTTGGGCAGAACTTGAAGTTTGACCTTCAATTCCTATTCAACCATGGCATTGTACCAACCAAGGTATATGATACCATGATTATTGAGCAACTCCTTCATCTTGGCTTTCCAAGTGGTCAATTGTCTTACAGCCTCAAGGCCATTGCCAAGAGGAGACTCAACATTGACATAGACAAGACTATAAGAGGTGAAATCATCTGGAGGGGTTTGGATGATAAGGTAGTTCAATATGCGGCAGGTGATGTAAAATACCTTTATGACATCATGCAATCACAAATAGTTGACATGAGGAAGCAAGGATGCTTTAAAGGAGGGGTTCTTGAGTGTGATGCCGTCATCCCCATAGCCTATATGGAATGGTGTGGCATCTACCTTAATGTCAACAAGTGGAAGGCAAAGATGAAAAAAGACAAGGAGAACCTTGCCATGGCAGAGAAGAACCTTAATGACTTCATGGTTAGACTGTCTCAGGAAGGATACAAGAAGCCTTATAAGGATGACCTTGGCAATACCTTTTATGAGGTTATCCCTGCAAGGTCTTTTTCCAAGTTTGTCATCATAGACAGGCAAGGAGACCTTTTCACTGGATTTGACCTTTCCCCAAAGGTCACTGTCAACTGGTCTTCAAGTCAGCAAGTGGTGAAGATTGCCAAACTGCTTGGCTTCAACACTGTCATTCAAGACAAGAAAACTGGAGAAGACAAGGACAGTGTGCTTGAAAAGCAACTCAGAGGGCAGAAAGGCATTTGTGATGAGTTTCTTGAGCTTTACTTTGACTATCAAGGGTATTATAAGGTTGTCTCTTCCTTTGGTCAAGGCCACCTCAATGCCATCAACCCCATCACCCATAGGATTCATACTGTATTCAAACAGTTAGGTGCCTCATCTGGCAGGATGTCTTGTGGCTCCCAACAGCCAAACACTGACCTTGCCAAGGCCAATCATATTAATCCCAAGGATTGCACTTACCCTAAGTTATATTGGGCAGCCTCATAACGGCTGAATGTGGATGAATTGCTGGAAAGCTAAGGGAGAAATCCTATGCTAATCAGCAGCCAAGCCAACCTTTAACAAAGTTGGAAGGTTCAGAGACTAATAATTGAAACTTCTTAGGAAGAATATAATATTATATTAAGCGTCCACTAATTGATAATGGTAATTGTTGCACTGTTGGTAAATTTGTAGTATATGGATTTTAAGTTTTTAATAGTTATGGATAATACAAATTTATCAATAAAAGAAATTAAAGAGATATGTTCTAATTTAGAGAATAAAGTAATTGATATGTATCTAAATAGATATACTCAGAAAGTTATTTGTTCTACATTATCTGTTAAAAGACATTTTATAGATAAGTTAGTAAGAACTTATGCTCTCGGAAGATTTAGAGATAGGAAGTTATCATATTGTGGAAAGGTATTAACTGATATGCCTGAATTTTGGTATTTTCTTGGACTTTTTGCAAGTGATGGTAATTTATATTATAAAAGCAATTCTGTAGATACAATTCAATTTACTTTAGATGATAGAGAAGCACTTGAAGATATAAAAAACATATTACAATGTAATAACAATATAAAAGATTATAAAAGAGGAAATAAGGTGCGCTGGTACATAAATATATCTGATGTACACCTTGTTAAAACTGTACAGGATATTTTTAATAGTAACTGTTATAGAAAGACATTTAATATAAAGTTTCCAAAGATTCCTAATATACATAGTTTAGTTATGTTTCTTAGAGGATTCTTTGATGGTGATGGTTGTTTTGCAAAAAGTCATATTAATGGATTTTTAACTTTAAGATATACTGTGCCTCAGCTTCATTTATAAATACTTTATATAGTATTCTTTGTAATATAGTATCAACAGGTGTACATTTTTATAATGGAAATACTCTTGAAATTACAGCTCAAGAAAAAGTATATAAACTTTGTAAGTTTTTATACTCATATAACCCTTTAATAGGTATTATAAGGAAAAGGGAAAGAGCAATGCAACATATTAATAATTATGAATTAAAGATATAGTCCGATACTTCTATGAAAATAGATGAAACATTTGAATATACAACAGCTGCCAGCTGATGATGCCACCAGAGGGGCATTCACTCCTGAAAGTCAAGATAATCTATTGGCTGATTGTGACTTCAGTGCCTTGGAAAGTCGTTTGGGAGCTGATATTTACAATGAGCACAACATGATTAATGAGTTCCTTCATGGTAGTGGTGATATGCATTCATTGTGTGCCAAGATGGTATTCCGTGAGGAATTAAAGGATATTGATGTAAAAGACATTAAGAAATTAAGACCAGACCTTAGGAAAAAGGTTAAACCCATTGAGTTCTCACAACAGTTTGGTGGTTCTGAATTTGCCATTGCTTCCTCATTAGGGTGTAGTATTGAAGAGGCACGCAAGTTCAAGAATGCCTATGATAATGGTTTTAAGGGTATAGCTGAATTTAAGAAAAAGGGTTCTGCCTTTGTCAGGTCTCATGGGTATGTCCTAATTAATCCTATTACAGGGCATAAGATGTACTGGTGGGATTTAGATAAATGGAAGAAGGAACAGGAATCTTACACACAAGGCTTCTGGGAGGAATACAGGCAGTATCATAAGGGGACAATGGATGATATTGTACTACAGGTAAAACACCATTTTCAAACTGCCTCCAAATGGGATAGGATGGCTCTTAATGCACCAACACAAGGAACAGGAAGTATCATAATAAAGACTGCTGCCATAAATCTTCTCAAATGGATATTGAGTAATAATCTATTTGGAAAAGTAAAGCTGTGTGCCATGGTGCATGATGAGTTACTTGTGGAATTTCCAAGTAGTATCAAGGATTCCTTCCCTCTCATTCTTGAGGATATAATGTTTAAAGCTGCTGCTAAGTACTGCAAGAAGGTGCCCATCCCTGCCGAGGCAGAGGTAGGAGACCATTGGATTCATTGATAATATATATCTTCTATCCAATCTATTTACTCATAAAGTCTATTCTGTCTATAATGTCTATAACCATCTATCCAGTCTATAAATGTCTATAATGTCTAAAAATAAAACAACATGAATGAAAAAGAACCAATAGGAATAAGAAACAACAACCCTCTGAATATCAGGAAATCATCTCAGAAGTTCATCAATGAGCAGAAAACAGACAATGCCTTCAAGAAGTTCAGCTCCATGGTATATGGGGTAAGGGCCGCAATAAGGATTATCCATACCTATTACTTCAATTATAGGTACAATACCATAGAAAAGATTATATCAAGATGGGCACCTCCAATGGAAAACAGTACCAAGGATTATATCAACACTGTCAGCAAGAGGGCACATATCCTGCCTAATGTCATTGTCATATACACCAAGGACAATATCCTTGCCATAGTAAAGGCAATGGCTTATGTTGAGTCTCATGTTGAATTATCTAAGGAGATTCTTAATGAAGCATGGAAATTAGCCCAAGATGCATAATTTTGCAGTGTTTAATTATTAATGTTATTATGAAAAAGATTTATCAGTTCTTTCAGAAAATCAATGTTTGGCTTGCCTCCTTTGGGGCAGACAGGTATCTTCATCTCTTGGCTGGCATCATCATTGCCTTTGCTGTTTGCATGGTAATGAAGGCTGCTGAGGGGGTTAGTTCTTGGATTTGTGCGCTAATGGCAGTGATTGCCTCTGCTGCCTTAGGTGTAGGCAAGGAGGTACTTGACCAGAACTACACTGGGCAGTCAAGCTGGCCTGACATTATCTTCACGTGCATTGGTGGTGTGTTTGGTTGTGTCATGTGGTTACTTTAATCTTTAAGGGAATGAGCAGTTATCTGAACATTTACCTTAAAGTGAAAAACAAGGAGATGAAGGAGCCTTCCTTCATCCTCCTTGACAGTTTCTCAAGAAACTCCGACATTTACCAATCTGTAGATGAACAGGGTAATTTCTATTCCATTGATGGGCAGAAAAGGGAACTCACTAATGGTATTTTCCAAGACATATTGGAGGATTTGCAAGGGCAGATAAACAATTGCCAATTGTACATTGATACTGCAAGGGAGGTAAAGTCACCTGATGTCCAAGACATAGTTGAACAAAGGAAATACCTTAAGGAGCTTGAGAGCACAAGGGATTATTTCAATTTCCTCTATGGCATCCTGAAAGACAGGGAATACAATGACATAGAGGGAATATATTGTTTTATTGACTAAATCATGAATCTTATAGGTAATTATCCGCTGATGTCACAATCAGAATATGCCAACGCTCCTTTCAATGAGCAAGACCCTCCCATGAAGGAGGTTAATGTTTGTTGCTCTCAGTCTCTCAGCAGGGAAAGCAATATCCTTGCTGAGTATGATGACTATAATGAGGAGTTCATGGCCCTACCAAATGATTATTTGCGCTGCCATGAGACTCCATTGTCCATCATCAACCAGTTCAAGAGGTGTCTCAAGAAGAGGCAACTCCCGAAGGACATTGAGTATTGGCTTGGGGAATGCAAGGAATGGAATGAGGATGAAATGGAAGTAGTTGAAAGTTAAAACAAATAAAGACATGAAAGTAATAGAAAACAACATTCTTCCTCCCATAGGATACAAGGCTCTTACCATTGGCCCTTTTATCTTTGTCAGGAAAGGCACTGTCCTTTCTGGGCAGGATGTCAACCATGAGGCTATTCACTGGGAGCAATACAAGGAAACGCTCATCATTGGCTTCTTCCTTATATATGCCTTGGAGTTTATATGCAAGTTCATATCTCCTTCCCTTACTGTCAATTTCAAGAAGCCAGGCAGGAATTATTGGAACAGGGTATATCACAGCCTTTCCATGGAGAGGGAAGCCTATTCTCACCAGGATGAGCCTAATTACATAGGCATGAGGAAACACTATGCATGGTTGAGCTACATCCTATAAAAGACTTACTAGTGTAATCACTAATCAAGGCAGCAAATGCTGCCTTTTTTGGTCTTTTACAATGATTATAAGATACTCCATAGTTTATAATCATCTATAAAAATCTATTCAGTCTATGATAGTCTATATCAGTCTATGATAGTCTATAAAATCTAAGTAAAAAAATGAACATAGCGGAAATTCTTAAAAACAAGCCACAAGGCACCAAGCTGAATACACCTATCTTTGGCGATGTAACCTTTGATAAGGTCGAAAAAGACTTGGGTGAATATACCATCTTCGTAACAGACAAAGGACAAAACCATCAGACATTCATGGCAGATGGGAGATACAATCGAAATGGAGTTCCTATGCTCTATGGAGTTCCTGTGCTCTCTCCATCAAAGGAAATGCGTGATTGGACAAAGTTCGCTTGGAAGAAGGGCGATGTGCTAGTAAGCAATGATGGTAAGAAAGAAATTATCTTTGATAGTTTTACTACAAGCAATTATACTTGCTTCAAGGGAAGACATTACTTAGATTGCTCTGATGAAAATAATCAAAAATATAAGGAGGAAATTTCAATCTTTACTCATCTATATAACTTAGAAGATAAAGATGCTGCCCAGTGCTACATCAATACCATTGAGGAAAAACTTAATGGCAAGCTCAACATGGAGACTTTAGAGATAGTTCCTAACAAGTCTACTGAGCCTAAGTTTAAGCCCTTTGACAAGGTGGTAGCCAGATGTGATGGTGAGAGTTGGCGCGCTGAAATATTCAGTCATGCTGATTATAAATCTTACTGCTGCATTGGTGGATGGTATGATGAGGTACTCCCTTACAACGAAGAGACCGCCAAGCTCATCGGTACTTCTAATGACTATAAGGAAGATTGATTATGATTGACAATAAGAAGATAAAAGAAGCTGCAAAGGCTTATGAGAAGAATGTACAAGAAGAAGTTAAAACTCTTCATAACAAATTAAGTGCTCATGAAAAAGGTTTATCAATTACTTATAAGAGTGCAGATGCTTGTTTCATAGATGGTGCTCTCTGGGCAATTGGGCAGTTTTTGAAAGACCTGTGGCATGACATTAAGGAAGAGCCGAGGAAAGGCAAGTGGATAGTAACGCGGTATCTCAATGATGGCAATGATTATGTCTATGAGGTAGACCTCAATACTTCTATCATGTCATGGGAAGAGTATACAAGAAAATATAGAATCACACAGTGGCTCTACATTGAGGACTTATTCCCCAAGGACAGGATTTAGCCTGCCTATCACAGGTCTATCCTGTCTATATCAGTCTATGATAGTCTATCATAGTCTATGATAATCTAAAAAAAAGAAAAGAAACAATGACAAGAGAAGAACTAATTAAGGAAGCAGAGAAGTTTGAGAATGCAAACAAGCATATTCCATGGAAACCACATGATTTCCCTGAGGACATGGAAGAGGATAGCACTCTTGATGAAGTAGTGTCTGATGGTAATAGTATGTACTACAATCTAATTAAGGCAATAGGGTTGATACATGATTTGAAAATTGAATTAGAATTTTTAGCATAATGACAAGAAAACAAGCAAGACAATTATTGTCAAGCAAAGGAAAAGAACAATGAAAGACAAGCCAATGATAATCATCAATGACAGTGATAGGGTTAATCACCCATCCTACTATCAAGACCCATCAGGAGTTGAATGTATTACTGTTGCCAGACACAGGGACTTCAATATAGGCAATGCCTTTAAATACCTCTGGAGGGCAGGACTAAAATCTGAGGAGGGAATAAGTGAAAAGGATAAGCAAATAGAAGACTTGCAAAAGGCTATCTTTTATATCCAGGATGAGATAAAAATGTTAATACAAGAAGACAATGGAAGACATAAAAATCAGCTTTAACAAGAATGGCATTAAGTACACATTGGCACCGTCTGATGATTACTTGACAGATAATTCAATGTTACCTTATGACTTAGCTGAACTCATAAGGATACTCATAAAGGAATCTGATGTAAATGAAAATATTGTTATCAAGAATTTGATTGATGATTTTGGTTATACACAAACAGAAGAAGAATGACAGGAGAAAATGCAACAGCCATATTCCATTTCTTTGATAATGGAATATACATAGAATGTGAAGACCTTGACCTTGGAAAGTTTGTATCCAAGGGAGATGGCAACGCTATCATGGATATACTGAATGAGATTGATACATATACAGACTCCAATACTCGTTTTACACTCACTGAAAAAGGTAAAAATGTAGCAGAGGAATATATGAAAAAAACTGATTAAATAGGCCATGGTCTATTCAAGTCTATAACAGTCTATGACATCTATAATAGTCTATAAGGTCTATACCATCTATTAAATAAAATCAAAGAAAATGAGTAACATGAAATTAATAGAACCAAAAGTAGAGTTCTTTGATGAAAGTAAAGTAACCTCTAATCAACATATAGCAAGGTGTGCGAGGGTATGTTATGGAGGAGAAGGTAAATCCCACACAAAAGAGCAAGATGACAGACTTGTACAAGGTCTTATAAATAAAGGTCATCTTAGTATGCTTAGACATGGTTCTGTATATTTGGACTTATCAAGGTTGTCCAAGATAGAACAGGAGTCCATAACTTCCACAATATCCTCCAATGTGTTCAAGGATTGGGGCTGTGTCTCTTGTAATATGCAAGAGTATATGTTTGGGAATGTAGGAGACGCCATAGATGATTTACGAGAAGGCTCTGTGGTCACTATGGATGCTCCTGAGTTCTTAAAGCTGTGTGAAAAGAATCCTGAGTACTTCAAGAGTCTTCGCATGACTTTCTGCATTACCACTCAGATAGCCACTTCAAGGGAGTTAAATCGTAAGTCTCCTAACAACATTGCTGAGAGGTCTACAAGATACTGTTCATCAAAGGACGGTTTGGATATATGCAAACCCTGGTGGTGGAATGATGCTGATGAAGAGAAAAGAAATGATTACTTAAAGTATATGGAGAGTGCTTATACCTCTTATAAAGATATGCTTAACCTTGGATTTAAGCCTGAAGATGCAAGAGGTGTTCTACCATTGGATACAGCTACTAAGGTTATATATACTTATACAATAAAGGAATGGAAAGATATTCTTGACCTTAGGCTGTATGATAAGTATGGTGTGGCACATCCTAATTGCAAGATAGTAATGAGAATGGTAAAGGAACAGATAAATAAGTTCCTCGAAGAACATGAATGCCCTCCTGAGTATTTGGTGTGACATTAACAGTATAAAGGGTATGCTTGACCATAAGCATACCCTTTATTTGTGGTTAGGCATGACTTATAATCACCTTACTCTTTTATTTAAGGCTTCCCATTCAATGTGTTACATTTAGTATCTTTGCCTTATATCAAGTAAACCATAATCGTAAAAACATGAATTGCGTAAACAAGAAAAGTAAGGAGTTCAAGAAGTTGACAGCTGACTATGAGGTCAGTGAGAATACCATGGAACTTCTCATTCACCAATACTGGGTAGAGAAAGGCTCTGAGGAGGAGTTCCCCACAAGGGCTTATCTTGATGCCAGACTTGGTTTCTCTCCTTATGAGGAGCATATAAACAGTGTCATAAAGGTATGGGATAAGTTCTTCTCTCATCCCATGGTCTTTAATAAGAGGACTTCTGCTTACAAGGCAAAGTACAAGGCCCTCAAGATATTCCCTCAAAAGGCAGTAAGCCTTTCCCTTAACTCTAAAGGGCAATATGTGCTTGTTGTCAGGAAGCCTGTAAAAGACCTCAAGACTACCTTGAAAGACATGGCAAGCAAGGGTTCTTTCAGTGACAAGACCCTTAACCTTGGCATTGATGGCAATAAGGCTTTCTCAATGGAAAAGATGAGGAGCCTCTTCAATATGTTCAACACTGACAGGACATCAATGGCATTGGCTGACAAGGTGTTCAAGATTGCGGAGAATCTTAATATAAATGTGAGGTTTGCCAATATGGACAATGATAACCTTGGAAAGTATGTCCCAAATGATGGCATATACCTCAACAGGGATTTCTTCACAAGTGTTGACAACAATGAGAGAAAGGCAAATGTAATCCTCCATGAGGTCATTCATGCTGTCTCTGACTATGCCTTGTCCAATGTAATCAATAATCAGCATAAGCCACAAGCCTTGGTTGATTTCAAAGATGAGATTACCATGATATATGGCAGGGTCAGGCATGACAAGGCCATTGGGGGTGAGAGGGGTGCCATAAGTGCCAAGGAATTTGTGGCTGAGCTTTCCAACCCTGTATTTAGGGCAAAGCTCAAGGAGATTGGGAAGGAACAGTCTGTTTGGCAGAAGATTATAGTGGCCTTCAAGAGGCTTCTTGGCATTCATCCTTCAAGCGATTATTACACAAGGTCAATGAATGCCCTTGAGAATGCCCTTGAAGCCTTCGACAGGGATACTTACATGGAGTATAATGGCATTCTCAAGGAGTTGAGGAAGGCTCAAGGTGACACAAGCCATAAGTTGTCAGCACAGGCAAATGAGTTTATTTCCTCCCTTCCTGAGGGGGAGGCCAAGGACATCACTGCCTTACTCAATAGGGAGGTGTCTGATTATATGTATGCAGCCAATACCAACGACAAGGCAATAACAAGTGAGAGAATGGATAACAAGTACTTCACCTTTGATGATGGGGTGCAGGTCAAGGTTCCATTCATGCCTAATGAGCAGCAAGCCAAGGCCCTTAACATGATGGATAAGTTCATTCGCTCTGGTGAGACTTCAATGACTCTCAGTGGCTATGCTGGCACTGGCAAGACTTCCATCATGCAAATGCTGCAAGCAAAGGAAAGAAGGGAGGGAGTGGACATGATTTTCACTGCCACCACCAATAAGGCCGTAGCTGTCCTCAAGAAGAAAGTAGGCAATGCCATGACCCTCAACAAGGCTTTTGGCATCAACGTGGAGGTGGATAGCTCAAAGAAGTATGATGCCAAGAACCTCATCAACAATGTCAGGGATGAAAACAAGATTCACTTTGGCTCTGTGGTGGTCATTGATGAGGCTTCCATGATTAATGAGCAAAACTATCAAATCCTCAATGACATAGCAAGGGACATGGGTGCCAAGATTATCTATGTTGGTGACAGTGCCCAGCTTGCTCCTGTCAATGAGACAAGAATCTCAAAGGTGTTTAGGGACAATGAGGGCAGGACTGTCACTGAACTCACAAAGGTAGAACGTACTGATGACAATGCAATTCTCAAGGAGGCCACTGATGTAAGGAATGGTCAAGGACTCTCAGGGGTATCATCTTTCAACAGTGAAGGAAAAGGTGTGGCTTATGTCAAGCCTCAACAGAAGAAGGAGATTGGTGACATCGTTAGACATTTTGCCCCTGAACTCACGAAAGACCCTGACAGCTTCAAGATTATTGCCTATACCAATGCCAAGGTTGCTGCTTACAACGAAGCAATGAGAAAGACATTGGGATATACTGGCAATGTTCCAAGGGTGGGTGAGCCTATCATGGGATATGTCAACTATGGGTATGACCATGGACAATACAAGTTTATCAATTCTGAGAGCTACAAGGTTGTCAGTGTATCCCCTGAAGTCAAAATGGCATTTGCCCTGAATGGCAAAACTTATGAGACCACTGGCAATAGAATATCAATTGAAGACCCAAATGGAAAGGTTGATACCTTCAACTTCATTGACGTGAAAGGTAATACCAATAACAGGAGAGTGGCATTGATGCTTGGAAAGCTGGTGGTGGGCTTGTGGGAAAGGTATAGGAGAGCACGCAGCCCCAGAGAGAAAAGGGACATCCTCTCTGATATTAACAGTATCAACAAGTTCCTTTTTGTCAATGATAATATCATGGAGGGTAATAGGACAATAGTCTCAAAGGTTTGGGACTTTGGCTATGCCATGACAGCTCATAAGTCACAGGGTTCTACCTTCAAGAATGTGCTCATTGATGACGTTGACATCCAAAAGGCAAGAAGGGATGAGAGTGAGGGTATTGTTGACCTTGACATACCAATGGATGAATATGACACTGTGAATCCAGATGACATGATTCCTGTTGGTGATGTCAAGGTTGATGATGTCCATGACATGAATGGTGCCACTGAGATAAACTCTGTGCCTTTCAGTCTTGATGAGCAACCTTCCAACACTGCCATGATAAAGTCCAATGATGGTACTGTCAACTTGGTGCAGCAGCTTGAGTATGTCGCCATATCAAGGGCCACTGACACTGCCACCATTATCAGTGATGATGTAAAGGTGCCTGGCTCACCTCTTCATCCAAATAAAAACCAGTCTACTGACACTACTCAGCCTAATATGCCTAATGAGCATACTGAGCCTACTGTTACCCAACAGCTTGTTGACCATCTCAAGAGTATTCCAGGCATTAAAGTCTTTGGAAGAAATGCCATGGAGGAGTTCCTGAGGACACATGATGTCAAGAAATTGCAACAATACGTTGATAAACATGATTTACCTAAGGGAGAATTGGCTACATTAAGTAGTGCCTTAATGACTAAGTATGGCAATAAAACTTCCTATGGAAACGTTATTCAGACAGCCAACTATGAGTACACCGTAAACTATAAGGGTGCTGGAGAGTTTGACATTATCGAATATCACCAAATTGACAACAATTTAAAGAATAATTACAATGACAGAGAAAGAAAAGGATTTCCAGAATCTCCTAATAGATGGACTACACGCAATGAGATTACCAAAAGAAAATATAATAGCGGTAGCTACCATGTTGAAAACAGAAAGACAAATGGGGACAATGCTGGATTGGATATATCAGCACTACAAGGAAAACCCAACCAAACTTCAAATAATGCAGGTAGCAGCCAACATCAAGGATGGAGTGAAATAAAGAGGGATTCCGCGACTGGTAGAATTTCTTTCGTTGATGGAGATGGCAGAACTGTCAATACCCTTGAAGGTGGAAAAGAAATAGAAGCCTTTACCACTTATCAGGGAGAGGTCTATGGCTTTGTGGATAAGGATGGTAACATCTATCTTGATGAGACCAAGATTTCTCCTGAGCATCCCATACATGAGTATACTCATCTATGGGATAGAGTTATCCAGAAGCATAACCCTAAGCTATGGCAAAGGGGTGTAGAGCTGATGAAGCAGACTTCCATGTGGGAAACCATTGCCAATGATGAGCGTTATGGCAAGCAGTGGCAATCAATGAATCTCTCTAAGGAGAAGATTGAAAGCCTTATTGCCTCAGAGGTTCATGCAAGGTTCACTGGCAAGGGAGGTGAACTATTGCTTGACAACATGGCCAAGAATAAAGGCCAGGCCAACATAATAGGGAAACTCAAGCAGTGGATTCTTGATGTGTGGAAAGACCTCAAGGCCACCTTTGGCTCATGGTCTAAGGAAGACCTTGACAAGCTCACATTAAAGGACTTTAATCACATGCCTGTAAGGGATTTTGTGAATAGTGTAAAACTTAAAGAGATAAATAGTAATAAAGATTTTTCTGTACCTAATACTGTTCCTGCTTCTTATGATGGATTTATTACCCCAAGTAAAGATACTATATTTGTGTTTGGTAGTAATCCTGAAGGAAGACATGATGCTGGTGCCGCTAAGGTAGCTATGCAACAGTTTAGTGCTGTTTACGGAGTTGGAGAAGGATTAACAGGTAATGCCTATGCTCTTCCTACAAAAGATTTACAGGTAGAGTTTACACCCGATAGGGAGGATTACAGTACTCAGCCCCTCAAGGAAAATGTCAAAGATATATACTTTGATGTAGAAAAGGGAACTGTTGAACATCCTGTATCTTTAATAATTAAAAAAATTAAAGATGGTAAAGTAACTTATGCAGAAGAGCAGTGGATTACTGATAAAGATGGGTTTAGAGATAAAGTAGAAAAGCCAGATACTGAGAAAACTGTAACAGAAGCAGAGTTCAGAGAAATTACAGGTAGAGACAAACTTTCTTTTACTTATAGTAACTCTTATGGCTTTGCAGAAGTATTGTATACAGGTAATAAGACTTCTGATGGTCATGCTATATACAGTATAAATATAAGTATTCCTGATGAAAAGAATCAGGGTAAGGGCATAGGCTCTAAAATGTATGAAGATATTATAGATAAATTAGCAGAACAAGGGGATTACCTTACTCCAGGTCTTGTTGCTAATACTAACCATAAGTGGGAATCTCTACAAAAACAAGGAAGAATAAAGAAGGTTACATTGAAGAATGGGGAATCAGTATTTATAGCTATCCCCAAGAATAAGCCTTCACAAAATAGGGACTACAGTCTAAGAAGTATATCAGAAAAAACTATCACAGAAAATATTAGAAGGATGTATAATATTGCAAAACAGAACCCTTCTAAAAAGTTCAAGGTAGCCTATACTAATGGACTTGATAAAAAGAGCCTCAATGGTTATACAGGTGCTGAGATGATAAAGATGTTTAAGAATGCAGGGCCTATACCTTCTAATGTCATTTTTAACAAGAACTGGACTGAGCATTGGAATGAAGTAGAATCAAATATAGAAAACAATAAACAATTATTAAACAATGGAACAGAAGAATACAAGACAACAGATGAGTTTAGAAGAGTTCAAGAAGCAAGCAGAAAAATGCTTGAGGGAGGTTTATCCAAGTACAACACAGGAGTACAAGAACTTGATGATGAGCATAGAGGCAGAATCGGAGGACTTCTTAAAAGACTCTTGGACTCCCAAGGAAATGGTGCAGGGATTCCTGTCAGGATTAATGTAACTCATCAAAACAAAGATGGTAGAATAGGCTCTTTTACCCTTAAAGAGGTCAATGGAAATTTATTCCATGACATTTTTGAGGTTACAAGAGCTTATCTGAGAAATGGAGAACTTGTTGATTTACACGATGATTACTCTGATTGTAAATGCTTTGTTACTGATGATGGTCTATGTGGATTCGCAATAGAGCCTGATGGTAATCTTGTAAGTGTGTTCTCTCTTAGCCCTACTACAAACAAGGGATTTCTTTATGCAATAAAGGACTTTGTTAGGCAGGAAGGGGCTACTCATCTTGATGCTTATGCAAGTCCTAATCAACCATTACAAAAGATATATGCCAAGACATTAGGCTTTCATACTGCCTCAACCATGGACTATAATATGGACTATGACCATGATGACATTGCTAAGAATCATGGCAATCCACAAGTAGTGTTCATGGTAGACCATGAGGTAGCAGAGCCTAAGCACTTTGACAAGGATAGCTATGATGCTGCACAACAGTATCAGTTAGACCAATTAAAACCAAATAGGGAAAACATGAGTTTATCTTCACAATCCCAACAGCCCAATGAGCCTAATAAGCCCATGGAGCCTACTCCACTCACTGAGCCTATCAAGACAGCTCAACCTATCAAGGTATCCCTTCCTGGGTATGAGCACTATGACAGGCAAGTGAAGAATGGTGAGCAAAAGGGAATAGAGGTTGATGCTGAATGGAAGATACCTCTCCTGAAGGAGTTGGATAGTAGGATATATAACCCTAATAAAAAGTATTATCACATTGAGTATGACAAAACCAAATTTAAGGAAAGGCTTGTCAATGAGGAGTGCATCAACAAGATTAATGTCCTCTTGAGAAGGGTTCACTCACAAGAGGAGTGGGATAACCTGAAACTGAGAGACAAGCTGATTAAGGAGGAGTATGAGCAGAACCAGTATGATAAGCTGGCAAAGCAAATAGACAGGCTCAACAACCCAATGGATGCTGATGGAAGTAAATTATTTGAGACACCTCTTACTTCATCTGAGATTAAGCATGCAGTCGAGATGGCCATGGATTATGCTTCTGACATCATCACAAGGCTTCAGACTGAGGGTGAGAGCTATGCACAGGAGATTGCCCCTGGATTCAAGACAAAGGAGGGGTTTGACTTCAAGACTGCCACAAGGCAGGAGGTAATAGAGGCCATAGGGCTAAGCAATATCTTCAATAAGGTTCATGAGTGGTTTGATTATACCAATGATTGGTATGACTCTGATGAGGCCCTTGATGATGCTGGCGACAAGGCAAACTTCCTTTATGACAACTGGGATGCCGTCATGTGGATGGGAGCACCATTCTTCAACTTCAATGAGGGATTTGGCTTCAAGGAGCAGATAGGTGGCCCTGTGGAAAGGACTTATGAAGATAACCAATTGCCACATGATGAGACATTCAACAAGGACAATGATGAGGATGAACTTGTGGAAATGTATGGTGAGGGAAGGGAACATTATCTCGTGGACTCAAGAACCATAGATACTGTGGACAGTATGTCTACCCTTGTCAAGAGGGCATTACATGACTGCTATCAGCTTGATGAAGATGGTAATCCCAAGATTAATAATATGTGGGGATTGAAGGAAAGGGTCAATGTCAAGGATGCATCATTGAGCATTCTCTCATGGACTCAAGGCGCTGTCACTTATGAGGACATGCTCATGAAGATTAGCCAAAAGGCCAATCTCAAGAAGAACAATTGGGTGAATCAACTGCTTGTCAAGCTCAATGACAACAGTGGGAGATACTCTGACTTGCAAAGCCAGTTCTTCAGCACTTTCTGTAAGCACCGCACAGATTATACCGTGGCAATAAACAATGATGGAAAGGTGGCAAGCATTCCTGCAAACAGGAACCCTGTGCTAAAACAGGTCATGGATACCGCAAAGGCAAGGTTCAATGCTGATGAAACTCCTTTGTTCAATTCAAGGAGGATAAACTTCTCTCTTCTTGGAAACAAGGATTCCATCACTGACAAGTATGTCTTTAATCTTCACAAGGCTCTTCATGAGTTGGAAGACCTTGATAAGTCCCTTGACATTAGGGTCAATTACCAAAGGAAAAGGAAGGCCATTTCTGAGGAACAAGTCAAGGATGCCTCTGACATTCTCTCAAAGGCAATGCAAGCCATGGGATTCAACTTCATAGGTGAGGAAATTGCCGACATATTGGATGAAAGTTCCCTTCACAACATGGTTACTGCCTTGCGTACAATAGTCAAGACATTGGACTTGTCATATAACTATATGGTTAATCATCCAAATGAGGAATATGAGATAGCTCCTTTCAACTATGCTTCTGAAACAGGTCTTGTAAGTGCCATGAGGAAGTTCATCAAGCCTATCACTGATTCCCTTGAGGAGGTAACACAGAACACGGTGTATGACAATGGCAAGCTCTATCAGGCATATACCATTCCTTCATTCTTGTCTAAGCTGTTCCAGAAGTTCAGCATACAAGATGAGGAAAAGTTCAATGACTTCATTGCCAATGAATATGGCAAGTCTGAGTTCTTCTCCCTGGGGCATGAGTTTGACCGTAATTTGTTGAGGGAGCGTTACCATTGGAGGCTTCCTTGGCTTGACATGATGGCCAATGATAAGTCATACAGGCAGTACTTTGACCATAGGGTGAACCTTAGCTACAAGGGAAAGGGATACATGAGAGACATGAATGACCTTGAATATGCCATGTCTGTGCTCTCTCAGTATTGGTCAATGAGTTCTGACATGAGGGACTACACCAAGGCTTATTTCCGCATGCCAATGCAGTCAAACAAGCCCACTGAGGATTACATAGGATTTGTGGCTGACAGGGATAAGAAAACCTATAAGAAGGATATTGTGGAAGGAACCCCTGATAAGTTGGGGCTTTACCATATGTTCCTTACAGAGCTTAGCAGGATACAGACTGTCAGGATGAGGAATAAGGTCAAGGGTGATAAGTCCTTTATCAAGAACTTTGATACCAATGGTCGTAATTTCTGCTTCTTCAAGTTCCTTAATCCTTACCTCAATGGTCTTACAGACAGTGACAGGCATAATGGATATGGCACTAACCTGCTTGCCCCAAAGGAGATATATGATGAGGATGGCAATGTGGTGGAAAACCATGATGATTCCAAGTTTGCCTCACTTCTTCAAAAGAAGATAAAGGGAGAGGAAGCTCTTACCTCTCAGGAGGAACTGGAGTTTGGTGAACTTGCAAAGAAGGCCATTTACAATTATCTCCAAGACAGGTTCAATGGTATCCTTGACACTTGGCAGGAGAATGGACTCATAAAGGCGGCAAGGGATATTACCAATATCGCTGAAAGTCATGTATCACTTGATAACAGCTTTGATGAAAACAAGCAGAAGGAACAATTCCAGGAAAGGGAAAAGCAGATTGATAGTTATATAAGGGGTCAATTGGAGAACTTCCTTTGGAATGATTACTTTGCCACCAAGAACATCCTCATGCTCACTGTGGGTGACACTGCCTTCTATAAGGATGAGGAGGACTTGCAGAAGAGGTTGGCGCAACTTCATGCCCCTGGTTTAAGGGGAAGGGTGTCTGCTGTTGATTATGATGGAAAGCCAGTGTCTGATGGAAAGTACAGGACTGTCATTCTCAAGGACTTTGACAAGGTGAAATCCAATGTCATAGACAATATCACTGAGGTATTTGACAGAAAGATTGCACAGGCTCCATCTAACATGAAGGCTCAGTGGGAGGCATTGAAGGAAGATGTGTTAAGGGCTTATTCTGAGATTAATGTAGCTGATGCCGAAGGATATGTCTCTCCTACCTCTTACAGGAAGAAGGCTATCATGTTTGGCAAGTGGTCAAGGGATGCTGAAAAGGTATATCAGAAGATAAGGAATGGGGAATCTGTTGATTTCACTGAGATTAAGCAGGCTTTCCAGCCTCTTAAGCCTTTTGTGTATTCTCATCTTTATAAGACCATGGAGGTAGGCAATGCTCCTATCACCAATATGTATTGTCCTTTCCAGGCAAAGAACTCAGAGTATCTCTTGGTGATGGCTGACGTGCTCCTGAGGAATGAGGAAACATCAAGGCCAAATCTTCTCAAGGCTATCTTTGATGTCATGGAAGACAGTGCATTTGATGGAAGACAGAGAGATGATAAGGGTAATATAAGTATTAATGGCACTTACAATGGTAAGGGCATTGACACCATACAGTTTGAGTCTGCCATTAAGTCATCCTTACAAGGGGCTGTGGACATTGCACAGTATGCTGACAATTTGAAAGAGGGTGAGAAGAAAGCCAAGGATGAACTGCATAAAGCCATCTATAAGGCAGGTACTCAAGGCTATGATTCCTCTGCTTACAACACTGATGTCTCTGTACAGGAGCTTCCCTTTGAGGATTATTGCTTGCAGCAGGATGTGCCAGACCACTTCAAAGACCATGAACAGGCTCATGGCTCTCAAACAAGGATGATTATCCCTTCTGACCTTGAGGAGTATTATGATGAGAATAAATCTCATGATGACCCTGACAACATTGTCAAGTATGAGTATGATGAATGGCAGGAAACTGAGAAAGGCAAGTGGGAGAAAGTCCATGTGAGCAAGACCGCAAGGGAAATAAAGGAAGAGTATGAGAATGTCATACATGAGAACATAATGACAAGCCTTGAAAGTCTTTCTCAGGAGTTGCATCTCAGTGCTTCCAGTAGGGTGGAGAGAAACCTCGCATTGTCCAAGATTCTTCAGAGGGAACTGCATAGCTCGCCGAGATATGGCATTGACTTGATTCAAGCATGTACCATTGACAAGGTGACTGGGGAGTTCAGAATCCCCAAGGGAGACCCCATACAATGCAAGAGGATTGAGCAACTCATCAACTCTATCATCAAGAACAGGGTGAACAAGCAGCTTATTCCTGGTGGCCCTATTGTCCAAGTGTCAAACTTTGGTACTTCAAGACAACTTCAAATAAGGTTCAATGACAAGAAGGGAAAGCTCTTGCCTGCAAGGGAGGAGTATAGTCCCTCAAAACATGGAGGTAAGTCTTATGGGGATTTCTGCAAGGAGAACCAAGGAGGCATTGCTTACTTTGAGGTGTTTGCCCCTGCTTGGACAGAAGACCTTTACAGGAACTTCACTGATGAGAATGGTGCCATTAACGTAGAGGCTCTTGATGCCATTGACCCTGACCTTCTGAAGTTAATCACTTATCGCATTCCTACTGAGGATAAGTGTTCAATAGCCCCATGCAAGATTGTTGGATTCTTGCCCAAGGAGGCTGGTAGTACCATCATGCTTCCTTATGAGCTTACCTCACAAGATGGCTCTGACTTTGACATTGACAAGAGGTATGTAATGAGAAAGGCCCTTGACCTTGTTGTTGATTATAAGAAGGTGGCTGATTGGTTGTATAAGGACTGTGTTGATGGAAAGAATATCTCTGATGAGGATTCAGAGAGACTTCACAAGAATATTGATACTTTCATTCGTGTCTTAAGAAGTGACCATTCTTATACTGCCAGGTATATCCCAGGAGGTAAGACCCTTAGTGATAAATATGACAAGCTGCGTGCTAAAAAGGATGAGTGGCAGAAGGTGTATTCCACGGCAATACCAAAGGGAAGAAACCTGAGGAACAACAAGATTATTGACCTGTCTTGGTCTGTGCTTACCAATCCTGCCACTGCTGACAAGGTTCTTAAGCCTGAGGGATTTGATGAGCAGAAGAAGGTAGGATACATGATAGCCGCTTATAGGAATAATCCTGACATCTCTTGGGATGAGCTGGAGGCAATAGCCAATGGAAAGGATAGCATAAAGCACTTGAAGAGCCTTAGCTATGTTGAGAAGGACTTGGCTTTCTTTGATACTCAGCTTCAGTTCTATAAGCAAAATGCAGCTGCTGCTTCCCTTATAGGTGTGTTTGCCGTCAATAAGATAGCTCACTCCACTCTTGAGGGAGATGGCATTCACCTTGAAGTGCCTAAGGGAACAAGGGCTTTTACCATTGGGCATAAGGTATTCATGAATGGTAACATGGAGCTTGACCCAAGGTTTGACACTGATGGCAACAATGTTGGCAGTACTCTTGGTTCTCTTGTAGGTGCGTCAGCTGATGCCGTGAAAGACCCTATACTCAATCTCATGAACATCAACATGAACACCGCCAATATCCTTAATGCCCTGTTAAGGCTTGGAATGTCATTCAAGGAGGCTGCCATGTTCCTCTCACAAAGTGTCATTACCAAGGCTCTTGCCAAGTGTGACAAGGAAAACCTTGGAGGGTATTCCTCAATAGGCACTGTCATTGATGGCATGATTAAGGACATGGACAACAAGAACCACTATACTTCTGACAGTAACATCACTACTGAGGAAATTAGCCCAGATGAACTTGTTGAGGGGTTATTGGATGGAGACCATGAGGCCATTGACTATAAGGTTCTCATTGCTTTCCAAAGAATCCTTGGCATTGCTGAGCAACTCAGGAAACCTACCCTTGTCACAAGGTTTAACTCAATAGCTGGAGCTGTGGGACCTTTGGTCATTGACAACTTGATGACAGAGGCAAAGCTAAGTGACTTTAATGGGAGTGATGGAAGCACTGGATTTACCTACAAGGATAAGGAGGGGAAATGGCAACCTGCCACTTTCCAAACCATTCTTGATAAGCATCCAATACTGGAAGGATTCCATGGCACTTATGACCTTGCCAATACTCTCTTCAATGATACTCCTGCTGGAAGTGCTGGGTTTAGGAATGTTCTCAATGCCTTTGGATTGGCAAGAAACAGGATAATGAGAAACAGGCAATTGCTTGACTCCCTTGTCAACTTCTATACCTCATTCCTCCTTATTGACAATGGGCTGATTGACTCAAGGACTCTTGCATATTATATCAAGAAGTTCCCACTTGAGTTCAATAGGATTAAGGAGAGTGGAAAGTATAAAGGCAATATGCTGGTTGACAGCATTAGCCTGGGAGAAAACAAGAAGTCGTCTTATCCTTTCTTGCAGGTCAATATCACAGGACTTGACACAGTGGGCAAGGAGAAATTAAGCAGTGCATGGATTGACCTTTACAATGCTGATAAGAGCTTGGCTCTTAAGTTGTTTGCATATAACTTCTTTAAGGGAGGGCTTACATTCAGTCCAAAGACGTTTATTTCCCTCTTGCCTAACTACATCAAGGAAAGGATTTCAAAGAAACTTGACAATGGCAATGAGGTGTCTTATGTAGGCACTTTCAGGAACCTTAAGTTGGGCAATGCCTCCCCAAGCACTGTTGTTGACCAGTTTATAAGGAATAATTGGGATGACAATGGCTTGGTTCCTTATGTCAAGATGTCAGGGGAGATGCACCTTGAGGGTAACACTCTTTCAGTGGTATCAGATGAAGACAAGGCAAGGTGCAATGGAAATGCCTATATCAAGAGCAAGATAGGAAAAAACACCATGTTGTTTAGGTATGACAAGGAAAACTCCAATGATACTGTCATGACTTACAAGGCCATACAACCTCTTGGAAACAATGGGGAATATATTGAAATGTCAAGTAATGACATTGTGAAGCCCATGACCCCTGTTGAGTATATTGACAATAGTGATAAGCAAACTACTTTATCCAATGGCAATCTTGCAGAGGATAACACTAATTCACTCACTCAAGAAGAATCACAAGAGGATAATTCCAAGGAGGATTCCAATGCAGGAATGAGCCTTATTGACATGTTCATGGCTTATGACAGTAAGTATGACAAGGAGAAGGCTAATGCCATCATCAATCACTACAAGAACAATATAAAGGAATATGGACGCTTGACCCTTGGACAGTATGGCCTCTTGAGGGGCGTATTTGAGAAACAAGGATTAAAGCTCAATGCCAGGGAAGCACTTGAGAAATTCAAGGAAATGTGCTGACAACTAATGGGAAGATAGGAGGGAAAACCCTCCTGTCTTCTTTAATTTTCAATGTGTATAATTTAAAGACATATAAAACAATGGGAAAGAATACTTGTATAGTGGCACCTGAAATCAATGGTAAGAGAAGCAAGATGTATGTGGAACTGCTAAAAAAGTTCAAGATACAGAGGAATCAAGCCAATTTCATATATTGTGTCTATGAAGCTAACCCCAACATGGGAAAGAAAATGGATTCCATGGGATATAAGAGGAATGACCAGGGACAACATAATGCGAAGGACATACTTGACTTTATTGAATACAAGAAATGGAAAGAGGAGACTAATGACATATCAGCCTTAAAGGTTCAGTATGGCATCACTGACTACAATGACAATGACATTGAATATGATAATGCCAAGGATGCCCTGGAAAAGGCAAAGGCTTTTAATGATGACATGAAAGGATATGTGGCTACGGTAGTTGCCCACAGTGACCCAAACAGGGATACCGTATATAATATTCTTGTATATGGGAAAAGTGGAAACAATATCTTGTATGCCAACAATGTGGAAGCCAAACTTCAAATATGGGATGAATATAAAAAGGCGTTTTCCTCTATTGGGGTGGACTTGGATAATGTACCATTAGAATTAAAGGACAGAATATCCCCTATGAACACTGACCTTGTACAGTCTCTCATAAACCTCAAGAAGTTTACATTGATAAGTGGACTGATGAAAAAGGATGCCCTTACGTTGTTTTACCTCAATCAAAACTCAAGGCAAGTGCAAAGGCTGGTCAATGCCTTTGGCTCCATTGAGAAGGCAGCTGATGCCCTTAGTGCTTTCAATGCCAAGACAGGTAATCTGTCATCATCTGAGAAAGTGCTTCTTGTCAATGCTGTGAACTACTGTAAGCAGTTCAATGGCATTGACTTGGTTGCACTGAAAAAGAAGGTAAGCGGTCTTGACAATCAACTTAACATATCAAGCCCTGAGAATGAGATTGTGAATACATTGCATAAGCTCAACAAGAAATATGGTATAGACAGGCAGGAAATACACGCTACACTTGACAATATAAAGAAGCTCTCACAAGCTACGGCTAATGCGGCACTTAACCTTGAGAGGCAAATAAGGGAAATCAAGGTCAAGGAAGGTAAGGATAGTGCAGAGGCCATGAGGCTTGAGGCTATTCTTGATAACCTCACAAGGGAGCTTAAGGCTGAAAGGTATTGCCATGGTATAATGGATTTCCTTGTAGAAGCTCAAAGTCAAATCGCTGACATTGATACCATATTGAAGACTACACAGCAGCCAGGAAACACGTTGGAGCAGTTATTCAGCAAGGCAAAGGGGCTTTATCAAATATCATTGCTAAGAAAAAAGTATTATGATATTGTCAACATATTGGCAGACAAGCACCTTGATGTTGATGAGAGCATATCCCAAGTGGACATTGATAATTTCAGAAATGCCGCTGAGGAGGTAAGGGATATATTTGACAAGAATGAAAAGAAGGTCAAGGAACTTACCTTGGAGGTTGTCAGTGGAATAATGCTTAATGTGGTTGGGAATGATGAGAATGCAATATCATTGGTAAACTCCATAGGGGTAGCTGCCGTGGATTCAACAGTATGGGACGGTCTTTTATATACTTTAAGTAGGGCAAGCAATCCTGTCATGGCCATCATGGGTGGCATAATAAACAAGGCCAAGGTTGGAAGAAATGAGTTGATGAATGACTTTGACACAAGAATAACCAAGGCTACCAAGAAGTTATATGCCTCTGGAAGCAACACTGAGTTCATGTATGAGGATGATGGGCATATTATAAGCGACATAGATTGGAAAGCATTTTACAGTGAAAGGAAGAAGGTGTACAAGGAATATAAGGAGCAAGGACTGAATGGCTTTGAACTCAGGAAGGCCATGCTTGATTGGGAGGATGTCAACACTGTGGATAGGGTAGTAGACATTACTAATGGCAGGACGGAAAGGGTACCTAATGACAATTACTCCAAGCCTTTTCCTCAACTTACTGCCGCACAAAGGGAATATTATGACACCATAATGCAAATCAAGGGGGAAATAGGTTCCCTCCTTCCTGCTTATGCCCAAAACATTTACCTGCCTCCACAGTTAAGGAGGAATACAGTGGATGCCCTTACTCATGCAAAGGGAATTGGGGATGTCATAAAGGCCATAAAGAACAAGGCAATGAACTTCTACACCATAAGGGAAGATGACGAGGGATATAGCAGGAATGGCATCATTGATGACATGAAGGTGAATTTCAGCCAAAGCTCATTTGATGATACCCCATTAAGGGCTATACCTATCTTCTTTGTAAACAGGGTAGAACAAGGGGAATTGCTCAAGGATTTCTCCGCTGGTATCAATGCATTGGCTGGCACTGCGATAAACTATAATGCCATGAGTCAAATAGAGGATGTGGTCAACTTCATAGGTGACTTCATCAAAGACCAGGCTGGAGTGGATGAAAACAAGAAAGTGGATGTGGTTGACAATGGTGTAATCAGGATATTCAAGGACTTGAGAAAATTCTCCCAGAAGAATGTGCTTAGCTCAGCTATTGTTGATGGCTTTATCAACAAGGAAATATATGGAATGGAAAAGCAGGGTTCCAATGGTGGCAACAGATGGGATAAGATTGTAGGGAACCTTATTAGTTATACTTCATTCAAGCAGCTTGCCACTAATGTGAAAGGCATGGTTCAAAACTACCTAATGGGTGAATTTCAAATGCTCATTGAGTCTGGTGCTGGGGAGTTCTACAACAGGAAGGAGTTTTTCAGGGCACATGCCATACTAACTGGAACAATGACAACATCAGGGGAATTATGGGACTTAATCAACGATACCAAGAACTCCAAGGCCGTGCTACTTAGGGAAATGTTTGACCCTGAACAGGAGAACTTCAAGGGTAAGATGCACAAGAGATACCATAAGAGCATGCTCAGGAGATTCATGTCACATGATATGTCTTTCATTGGATATGGCACTGGTGAGTATGTTATACACATGATAGGCATGTATGGATGTCTGTTACACAAGAAGGTACTTGTCAATGGGAAGGAAACCACTCTATATGATGCCTTTGAGGTAATTGACAAAGGTAATGGAGCAGGTGTCTTGGCTCTGAAGGCAGGTACTACTAAACTTGATGGAAGTCCTATTACAAGGAAAGACTTGGAGGAGGTGGCAGAAAATATAAGGTATGTAAACCAAACTTGCCATGGAGCAATGAATGATGATGACAAGGGACTTATAACCCAATTTTGGCTTGGAAGGCTTACCATGAATTTCCGTCAATGGATGATTGAGCATTATTCCAGGAGGTTCAGGGGAAGGCATTGGGATGGCACAATAAACCAAACCAGGGAAGGATATTACAGGAGTCTATGGAGGGCCTTCATTGAGGAGTATAAGGAAGGTAGGGAGGAAAACTCACCTATTAGGATGATATTCAGACTTATGGGTGAGTGTGCTTCCTTTGCTGTTACAGGAAGGATGATGTGGGCTAACCTTGACAAGGTACAGAAATATAACTTATGCAGGGCACACAATGAACTTATACTCTATTTTGCGTTACTTGGTCTTGGGTTTGCACTTGGGGAACCAAAGGACAATAGGGGCAATGCCGCCAAGAAGTTCTGGATATATCAAGTGAAGAGGCTTATCCTTGACACTGAGGCTTCCACTCCACACCCTGCCATGCTGCAAAATATGTTCACCATCCTCCAATCGCCAATGGCTGGTGTAAGTATGCTCAACAACTTGCTTTACATTATCTATGGACTTACCAATGGTGACGTGACAAAGAAAGTGGACAGGGGAAAGAACAAGGGAGAGAACAAGTATCTTTACAATGTCAAGAAAAAGGCATTACCTTTCTTCAAGGATTATTATGAGCTAAGGGACTTGGGAACACGTGATGACATCTTTGCCGCCTTCAAGATAGGGCCTTCTGGCTATTAATGATAAAGTAAAAAAAAATACAGTACAAGACAATAAGCAAAAGACATCATATGGAAAGAATAAAATAAAGGAGAGCTTCACTGCCCTCCTTTATTTTTTATCTATAAAGTCTATTGCGCCTATCAAGTCTATCAGGTCTATTATATCTATCCTATCTATATAGTCTATCTGCAATTCCTTATGGTATCCAAGAATGCCTCCAAGCCTTCCTCACTATTTGGTATATGGTCAACATCCATGTTCTTGTCTCTTATATACTGTTCCATCTGTGCTACTTTATGTGGGAAATCTTCCCACTTTTCCTTGCCTATTTCTTTTAAGGTAGAAAAGAACCCCTTATTGGTTCTGCATAAGTCCTTGAAACTGATACTGTATGCGCCCTCATCAAAAAGCCTGCTTGCATGATAATAGTATTCCTCAATTGCCGTTTGGGAGTTCTCTTGTGTGTTGCCTTCTGAGGAGACTGATTCAAGTTCTTCCCTTTCATACTCTTCCATGAGTTCCGTTATTGCCTCCTCTGGGGCTATTGGAGACTCTCCTTCCTTGTAGACTTCAAGCATGTCATCTGCTACTTGTTCCCTGCTCTTGTCAAGGTTTTCCTTATAGAACCTATCTATTATGTCTTGTGATTCCTCTGGAGACAGTTTACTTACATGATGGGTATTGTCATTAATTCTCACTACCAATGGGTTGTCCCCCTCACTTACTAAGTAGTATTCATCACTATGCTTCCTGACTATGAACTTAATGCTGCCATCTATCTTCTTCCTGTTATAGTCAAGCTGTTCTATTAACCCACCATCCCTGGCTTCAGTGAGGGGTTCCCCATTATATGTGTATATTCCAGTGTCTGTATTATATACAAATTGCTCAGTGTCTCCTTCACCTGTGGTATCATAAATAATGACCCTCTGGTTGTTGACATATGGCTTGCTTGTCTTGTTTTGTGTATTGGCATCAGAAGGTTTGTCCAATGTACCATCAAGGTTAACACCATAGACACTGTAAGAGGCTCCTGCCAGGGCTAATTGTGCAAGGTTGATATTCAGTGCTCCTGCCTCACTAAGCTCCTTGAGACTTTCCTCTGTCCTGGTGTTGAACATGGTTATGTTAACCCTTGGGTTCATCTCATTGAAAGCATTAAATACCACTTGGGAGTCAAGTTCTTTTGTCACCTTGATTGGCATTCCCTTCTTTCCCCTACTTACGAAAGTGACAAGTCCATCCTTATTGGTGAGTATGAAGTTGCCATTCTGGTTCTTGTCTGGGTTAAAATAAAACATGCCTCCAAGTTCCTTTATACCTTCCAGCCTTGTGTCATAATCCACTGAGCATAGCTTGTTGATGGCTCTTTCTGCCCTGTCTTTAAGGCTTCCGTCATTCATCTCCCTGTAAAACAATGGGTCAATATGGGCACAGAAGTACTTGCCATTACAAGCTGGGAATAGGACAAAGGCTGCTCCCATGTTGTCAATGGGATTCCTTGGAAACATCACGGCATTCACATTTACATGAGTTGTATAGAAGTCTGTCAGCATTTGTATGCCTAATGGTACAGACTTTAATGTATAACCATAGGGATTCCTTTCCTTGTCATTGAGTAGCTCCTCAAGATTCCTGTGCCTTTCCTCAGTGTCTTCTTCCTGCCTCTTTACCATATAACCTGGTATCAATGAGCCTGGCACTATCTCTGTGCTGTAATTGTCAGATATGAAGAATCTCTCATCAGGATGTTCTTTCCTGTACTTTGCCCTTTCATTATACAATATGCCATAACCATCCTTGGCTTCCTCACTATCCTCACCAAATACCCTCTTCTTCTCTGCCTTTACTCCTGAGTTTGACTTACTTCCATTGAAAAGGAGGTTTCTTGAGGTAGCCTCATTATTGCCACTCTTTTGATATACAGTGCCTACCACAAGGTATCTCTTACCATCCGCTGTAATCACTCCTCCATTCTCTTCCATGTGCATGGAGGTGATGCCCTTGTTTATATTCTCATCATAGTCAAGCACAAGGAACAAGTCCTCAGACACCCTTGAGTCGTTGGTATTATCCTCAACGTCATTGTTTGTCACTGACATGAACTTGAACTTGGCATGGGGATTGGCAAGGATTATATTTCCCAACTCCCTGTCTATGATGTTTTGTATATGCCAGCCCTGTTCCTCTGTCCAGGCATAAAACTGGTTCATGTGGTCTCCCTCCTTTTTGCCTTTTTTATGCTCAAGTATGCCTTGTTCATCAAGGAGGCCATTTCCATTCCTGCCCATCATCCATTCAGACATTCCATTGCCTGCCATCACCTGTGAGTTATTCTCATTGATGCTTTCACCCAAGGCATTGAGGGTAGGAGTATCTGGTGTATTATCAGTAATGTTTGCCACTTGTTTCTTCTTCTCTTCATTTGAGAGACTTTCTGCCTGTTCCTGCAAGGTCTCTGACCTTATGGTGGTGTTGCCGTCATTGTCAGTAACTGTCCTTTCTGAGGATGTCTTATCTCCTTGCTTGACATATAGTCTTTCATTGGATTCCCTTTGCCTGTCAAGGGCCTTTTCCAAGTTAAAGGCATCACTTGCCTTTACTTGTGACTGCTTATTCTCACCTGCAAAGTTACCATTAAAATACCACCCATCATCCTTTTTGGTCATGGAAGTTACCTTAAACACCTTGTTTTGGCCTTTTTCAGGAGTAGTATCTTCATATTCATTTGGGGATATGTCAAATGTAGCCTTGTTACCATTAATTGTTAATGTGAGATTATTGCCTTTCTTGTTTATAGTGAGTACTTCTTTCCTTGGGCCTTCTGATGTTCCATGCCATATCTCTCCTGCGTCAATGTCACCATCTTCCATTTCATCACTCATGACACTGTTTATGAATGATTGCTCACCTAAGTCTACTGCTTCTGTTTGCATCTCTGTGGCATTCTTGCCATCTGATTGAATGTCTGGACTCTCTGTTGCAGTGGAAGTGCTCTCATCAGGCACTAATGGTTTCTCTGTGGTTTTCTTACTCTCACTGTCTGGAACCAATGGTTCATCAGGGGTCTCATCAGGTGTCAGGGGTACTTCCTCTTCATCATGTATTTCAACATTGGCTTCCTTGGCCTTTCTTTCCTCTTCTTGCCTTGCCTTTTCCTTGGCTTCCCTCTCTGCCTGTTCCTTGTCCCTTTGGGCTTTCTGCTCAGCTTCCCTTGCCCTTCTTTTCTCCCTTGCCTCAACCACTGTGGCATTCCTTTGATAGCCCAATGCCTCCATCTTGTCAAGGAGTCCATTCAAGAAGTCCTTTATCTCAGGGGCAGTGTTCCCTGAATCAATGGCATCCTCTATCTTTTGTGTAAGCTCTTCCTTGCTATTTGACATGGATTGAAGCAACATGAGCACTCTGAACTTGTTTTCCTTTGCATCATCAGATTCTTTTCCTCTCATTATTATGCTTGCGGCATCCTCATCAAACTTTGCCAAGTCATAATAAGGCTTTACCTTGGCTGCATTGTTTGGATTGTCTTCCATGTAGGCATTCAGGAGGTGGCTGCTCGTTGGTGATAGGGTGTTCCTTATGTCAGTGTCAGTGGAGTTATCATCATTAAGCACGTTGTCTATCTTCTTGTAGTTATCATCTATCTCCCTTTGGAGTGACTCCATCAAGGCTTTCCTGTTCCTCAATTCTCCTTGGGCATCAAAGTATGCTGTTGCCTCATCTGGGTTATTGTAGAGGAGGTCATATACCCTATTTGAATCCTCTACCCTATGTGCCAGCTCTCCTGCATCCTGTATCTTCTGAAGGGCCTCAGGGTCTTGTTGTGTTAGCTTAGCCTTTACCCTGTCTATTACCTTTAACTGCTTTTGGGTATATCTTCCCCTGTTTGCGTCATTAAGTATCTCAGCCCTTGTCCTTGCATCTGAATTTAATATCCTGTCCACTGAGAAGTCCGTGGAAGAGGTAAGCACTGGCTTTCCCTTGGTGTCCTTTATAAGGTCTTTCAAGGTGGCTATCTCTTCCTTCAAGGTATCTTGCTGGACTTTAAGTTGGTTGCTCCTGAGATTCCTTGACTTTATGAGGTTATTTTCCTGGTCTATCTTGTCTTGTATGTCTTCTTTCTCATCCTCTGTCTTACTGTCTATCAGCCGCTCTTGAAGTGACTCAATGGTCTTTCTTGACTTGTCATTTTCCCTTTGAATGTCCAATTGGGCATTGGTTATTTTTTGCATCTCCCTTGTTCTTGAGTTCAATGCTGTCTGCCTTGACGTATGACTGCCATATATCATCTCAAGGTCAGGGGTATAGTCTATGTCAGTGCTTGTCCTTGACACTCCTGTGTTCTCTTCAAGGGCATTGAGCCTCTGCTTCCAGTCATCCTTGGCAAGCAACTGGTATTCCAAGGCTCCTAATAACCTCTTGTCCTTGCCTTTCATGCTTGGACTGTTGTTCAGCTTGGTTTCTATCTCATCTTTCTTCCTGTATAAGTCCATGAAGAATTGTGCGTTCTTCTTTAACCTGATTTCAGCGATAGCCTGTGCTTGCTCTGGGGTGTTATTGTCAAGTATTGACTTATTGTCTGGGTCTGAGAGGAACCTTGTTACTTCCTCACTCTTCTCTTCCTCACTCAAGCTACCATCAGCCAGTCCTTTCAACCTGTTCATTGTCTGCTCATAAATAGCTGATTTAGTGCCTCCTTCAATACCCTCCAATGTCTTTGCCACTGACATGAGGTTAAAGGCATTGAGAAGTTTATTGTCCTCTGCTGCCATTACTGGTGAAGGGGAATGGTCTTGGTTACCATTGTCATAGGCTGTGGAATAATCCCTTGTGGCTGACATGGCTTTTGCGGCATCATCAATTCCCCCATTTTCCTTGTATTTGCTTATTACGTCATTGATGGCTTTTATGTTATTGTCAATGGCTCTGTCTTGTCTATGCAGCTGAGCATATTCAAATAGCAAGGGATTGTTAATTAAATAGGACATCCTGTCTACCACATTTATCTTCTTGCCGTTAATGTCCTTGCCATTGATTATGGCATTCCATGTCTCATGGGGAGTAAACACTGAGCCTACATTAGGCATTACTGACACCATGGGGGAGATGGCTCCTATGAATCCCTCATAAAGGTTTTCCCTGTTGTCAATGCCGTCAATGGCACCATTGATACCTGATATGAGGTTTCCGAATACCCCTTCCATGGTGTCATTATATGCCTTGGAGTCATACTGGTTATTCATGTATTGCTTAAAGGCATTGCTACCTGCTGCCTCTGAGAAGTTAGCATTTATGCCATCAAGGTATTCATCAGCGAAACCTCCTGATATTTGCTTGACTACACCCTTGGCCATGTTCTTGGCACCTACCCTTTTTATGCTTGTGCCAAGGTTGTCAACTGCCCTTCTTACACCACCAGTCTTTGTGTCTGCAATGATGTTGTTAAGTGTGACATTATCCATGTCTCCCTGGGTGGCTCCCTTGGCCACAAGGAATTTCTTTACTCCATGGGTCATTAATGCCTCCTTGCCAAAGTCCATGGCCCAGTTGGTCATGTATGTCTTGGCGGCATTCTTGTAGGCTTCTTGCATATCCTTGGCATATTGCTTTTGAAGTCTCTTTTCCTCATTGCCTAATAGATTATTTATGTATGTTTGCTTGGCTTGACGCATAAGGGTAGCACCACTCATTGGAAGTGACCTCATGCCTCCTTCCCTTGAAGAACTCCTCAACCTTTGTAGGTCTTTGGACTTCAACTCATTGTATATGCCATTAATGGATGCCTTGGCTTCCTCGCTGTCAAGGTTTATGTTATTGTAATACTGTTTAAGGTCTTTCTTTATCTGGTCTTGTATGGCTTCCTTATTGTTCTCAAGCTGCTCATTAAAGGTGCCCATGGCCTCTCCCTGTGGGCCATTGAGTGATGCCAAACCCTCCATTGCGAAGTTATGGGTCTTGGCTGCTCCCTTTGAGATTACTTGACCTGTCTTGCTTAGGCCATTCAGTACCTTTCCACTTGCATTCAGTGCTCCTGCTGCTTTCATTACACCTGAACCCATGGCCTTTCCAACAGCTCCTATGGCCTTACCTGCAACTCCTCCTGCTCCTGATTCAAGCAATGCGGCTATGACATGACCTCCTTGCTTTAACCCCTCATAAGCGGTGTCCCATGATATGAAATGCTCATTGGGGTTCCAACCATACTCCCTTACGTTTATGTTCTTTGACACTCCTCCTCTTTGCTTGATAAGCTCCATCTCCTTGGGGTCAAAGGTGTTATACATGTACATGTCATTCCAATAGGCTGGGTTAGACCAAATATTGTTATTTGGCTTGTAACCTATGATGGTCTTATTGTCAGCGGCATATATTGGGTCATCTGGATTAAGACCAGCATTGATGATACCCATCCTTGTGGGGTCAAGCATATTCTTGGCATTCCTAATCATTGCCACTTGACCTCCCAAGTCTGAAATGGCAGTGGTGGCCACTCCCATCAAGGTGTTTCCTGTCCAATGCCAATCTTGGGCTTTGGCCACCCTGTTCTGCATACTCCTGTCAAGGTAAGTAATTGCCACTCCATCACCATATTTTTGTGACAAGGCAAGGAACCTCGCATAGTCTTTCAACTTGTCAGTATTACTGTAATCCTTCAGCCATTTGCTGTCCTTGAACTGTGCATAATAAGGGGAATACTGTGAAGCTATTTTGTTAAAGGCATCAAAGTTCTGCTTGAGACTTACTTTACCATCTGCATCCAATTGTAACATCCTGCCATATATGTCATCACTCATTCCACTGACATTGCCCTCCCTTCTTTTCTGTGTCTGGGAATATAACTTCTCAAGTATTGACTTGTTCTTGGAGGTCATGTTCTCATAGTTGGAAGCAGTATCAGCTTTCCTGTTTTGGTTGTACAGCTCAAAGGCATTGGCATTGCCTACATTATTAAATGAGAAAGATGACCACAGGCTTTTCCTCTTTTGGTCACTTTCACTCTTCACTTCCTGGGCATTTCTCTTGAGGGTGTTGCTTATCTCCCCTGAGGTAAGATAGTCCTTGTTCCTCAGTAAGTCCCACTTGCCCTGCATGTCAAGACCATTCTCCAGTTCATTATAGTTTTGGTCTTTGGAGAAGTTCTCCTTGAATGCCTTGCCTATTAAGCGTGCCTTGTAAAGGTTATTCCTCTCAGCATAATCAGGATGTTTTTGAAAGTCATTCAAGCCGAATGTCTTTACATACCTGTAATTATTGTATAGCTTATTGACAGCCTCATCATATAAGGCCGTGTTCTTATAGGGTTGAAGTTTGGCGGCATGACTCCTCAGGAAGGCATCCTTCTCAGGAGCCGACAATTGACTGAAACTTCTTAAACCCTCTAATCCTGTTCTTATTGGCATATTCTCAACTGATTAATATTCATTATCCAAACTGCTGGTACTGACATGCTGGCTGGCAGCACCACTTCCTTGCTTGGTGTTACTATAAACCTTGATGTCCCTTGGCTTAGTCCAGACCTCATCACCATCCTCATTAAGGTAATAGTCATATAGTGATGGGTCTCCCCCCTTTAAGACAGTCCTGTTTATTATGGCTCTTAATGTCTTTGGTATCTTGCCATATTCCACCAATGTACCAAGGTCTCCATTATTGGTGCCATCATTATTAAGTACGTCAGTGGAATAAGTGTTGTCCTTCTTCCTGTATTTTATGTGAACTATATCTGGGTTTTGACTTACCCTTGCTGCACTGTTTCCCTTACTGGCAGTGGTCTTGGTACTGCTTCCATTATTTCCTCCTTTAGCAGCTGCCTTAATCTGTGCTACTTGCACGGCTTTCTGCATTGAAGGGTCTTGGGTCATGTCATATTTATAGGTTCCATCCTTTTGCTTTACAAAACCTTCCATTTGGGCCTTGGCATCAAATTGTTGTTGTTGCATGGCCTTGGTTGCCTCAAACTCTCTCTTGCTCTCTTCCTGGGCTGCATTAAGCACTCCTGGATTCTGTTGCAGGTTATCATTCCTCTTGTATGTGCAGCTGTCCACAAAACCATTCACAAAGTTGAGAGCTGCTTGGTTATACTTGTCTCCTGAGAGATTCTTCGTAACTCCATTGGCTTGCATGGCATTCTCCACTTCTTTCCTGAACTCTGGAATGGCCATGAAGTCTTCCCTCATCTTGGCAAGCATCTCTGGGGTGTAACCATTACTCTGGCTTGCCAATAGATAATATTTATTGGCAGTATTCTTTATGTCAACATCACTCCATATCCTTGAGCTTGAAGTGGCTCCTGCCTTGCTTCCAAGGTCATAGAGATACCTACCGCTGATGCCAAACATATTAGGCTTGGTCTTACTCAGCATATCATCAATGCTTATATTGTCTTGACTGTATATCATTGAGGGGTCTTGCATGCTCTGCGACATCCTCAACTTGTTTATGTCGTCAAGTTTGGTCTTTGCCTGTTCAAGCTTTCCTATTTCTCCTTGGTATCTCTTCCTTATGTTGTTAAACAGTCCCCTGTTATTCATTGTAAGGCCATTGGCGGCAAAGTCTTGGTTTGCCTTGTTCAAAGTATCCATGTAGTTGTCATATATCTTCCTTGCCTTACTGTCCTCAGGAAGGTCATCCAAGTCACTGAATACATTTGCCTTGTCATACAGTGATTCCATGTTGGCCTCTTGCTTGTCATAGGCATCCTTATACATCATGTAAGGGGTGGCAAGCTCTTGGAAGCTGAGTGGTTTATAGCTGCTTTCTATCGTATATGCCATAATGTTTTCTCTTATTCATTAAACATTAAAAGGTATAGCCTTTTCTTTTCTTGTTAATCTTGCCTCCCTTTGCCTTTCCCCTCCAATTTGTTTGTGGGGTACCTCCAAGGTTAGCCGCATGAGGGCCAAATACTCCTGACCAGTCCAATCCATTAATCTGGTTAAAGGCGACATTCTCCCTGCCATAGTCACTTATTCCCTTGAAAAGGTTATTCACATTACCATACATGTCACTATACCATTGCTGGTCTTGAGCTGCCTTTTGTGCTGCGTAGTTCATCAGTGCCTGGGCTTTCCATTGGTCTTTTTGGGCATTGGCAAGGGCAAATTGGTTGTCTGCTTGGGCATTAAACTGGTTGGTACCCCTATTGAAGCCAGCAACATCCATCATGTTCTTCTCATTGTATTCCTGTGCCTGTTTTTGCAGTGCCCCATTGCCTTGATAGTAGTTGTTGTCATTCGCCACAAGACCAGCTATCTTTGCCCCTATTGGTATGTTGCCATTCATTATTGCCCTATTTGTGGCCAATCTTGTGGTATCTGCCTTGTTCTGTGCTTGCCAAATGTCAAAGGGATTATATCTTACATAATCCCCTATATGTGCAGGAGAAGCATAACCTGTATTGGTTATTGCACTCAGGGCACTGTCATAGGCATCCTTTCCTGGATTCTTTCCCACTCCCAATCCTTGCATCATCAAGCCTACCGCTGGGCCAAACAGCCCTGCATACCTTGGCCATGTGGGAAGTTGCTTATACCCATCATCCTCAGGTGTGGTGTTACCAGTGGTGATATTGGGTGTCTTCACAGTATTTGGCACGGTAATACTTGGAACCTTGTTTGAACCCACTGGCTTTAAAATGTCAGGGATACTCATTAGGCTTAGGGTATAAAGCTCATTGCCATTCTTACCATAAGAGTAATCCTTGTTAGGGGCATAAGTTAAGCCCAACTTCTTGAACCTCTCAATGTAGGGACTGAACAGTTTACTGTCTCCATACAGTGTTGAGCCATAGTTTCTCGTGGATGTTTGAGGCCCCCATAAACCATCATTCCATGTGTTATACCTGTCTTTTGTGTTTGCTCCATTAGGGAGGTTTATCCTGTCTGCTATGCCAAATCCCTTGCCTGGATAATATTGCTTGTTTCCTCCTGCGGTATCCCATGCAAGTTGATGCTTCAGCACATTGTCATTCATGGCATAACTACCACTTGGTGCTTGATAGGCATTCTGATAGCTCTTCTGAATGGCATTGAACCTATTAGCAGCATCTTGCAATATTAATTGTCTCTGTACTGGGTCTTTCACCCCTTTGAGGTTGGCTTCAGTTTGAAGGATGAAGTCATCAAGTGCTGGCATGGCATAAGCTTTCCATGCCCTTGCTTCATCCCAGCCTTTCTTCCAAGTGCCTACATGCTTTTTTCCTCCATTGGCAAATTCATGCAACTCCCCACCATTGGCATGGTCTTCTTGCTGACCTTCCATTGCTTGTTGCTGTACCATTTGCTGTTGCATTGCTTGCTGCTGTTCAGGAGACACCTGTTGTTGCTGCTCATTATCTGCCTCATCTTGAGGATTATCTACCTCATCTGTACCTTCATTTGATGCAGATAAGTCATCATTACCTTGATTCCCTACTTGTTGCTGCCCTGCTTGAGCCTGTGCCTCCTGCCTCCTTGCCAACTCTTGAACGAATGCCTGTTTCTCCTCAGGGGAAAGTGATTCATAAGCCACTCTTGCTTCCTCTTCTTCCTCTTCTGCCTTCTGCCTTTCCTGCTCTTGGGCAAGTTTACCAAGCATTGCACTAAGCCCATCCTGGCTTATGGGGTCATTTGGCCTTTCCCTTGATTCCTTCTCAAGTTTCTTACTGAGGTCTGCATAAGTCAAGTTGCTGTCCTTTGGCATATGAAACTTACTCAATGTCTCCTCATCTGGCTTTATCCTGTTTGAGAATACATAGTCATCATATATGGTCTCTCCTTCTTCCACAAGGTTAGGACTATTGTCAGGAGCCACTCCCATTGGCACTCCTCCATTAGGATTTTCCTCATGTGTTCCACCTGTGTTTATCTCAGTGAGTCCATCACTGAAATCACCGCCATTTGTCTGCACATCTCCCCCAAGGGCATATCTCCTTGCCTTTCCATTATTCCAGCTACTTGCGTTCTTTGCGAAGTTAGCCCTTCTTACTGTGGAAGAAGGATATTCATCCTTATGGGCAAGCACATGGTTTGCAAATTCCTGTACACTCATTCCATGCTTTTTTGCCTGTTCAGTAAACAGTCCTTCATGGCTCTTCTTTATATGGATGCCCCCTCCATTGGCAAAACTGTTATTGTCATCAAACACTGACATAGGCTTATCCTTTATATAACTATTGCCAAGATAGCTAAGTGGTGTCTGCTTATTACTTACTTGCTTATCCTTTATTGCCAAGTAGTCATTTGCCAATCCATAACCAACGGCTCCCATGTCACCATCAAGATAGCCTCCATAGGCATAAGGGAGGGCATTCTCATAACCTTGAAGGGTATTATAGGCATTGTCATCTATGGCACTGTTAATCTTATACTGCATTCCCTCATTGGCTTCTTGTGATAACGCGTTGGCTTGCTTTGCCATTTTCTTTGCCTTGCTATGCCCAAAGATTCCTCCTAAGGCAGTGCCTACCAATCCCACTGCTCCACCTATGGCAGCTCCTAAGGGGCCTCCTACTGTCATCCCTGCTGATGCCCCACTGGCCACATTGCCAAGTCCTGTGGAGAGTATCTTGCCTCCTGCGCCATAACTGTTTGGATAGTAAACATAGTCCAGGTAATCATAATCAGGATGCAAATAACCTCCATTGGCGAAAAACTCCTGCCATTTATGGTTAGTGCTCATTGGGTTATAACTTAAAGCAGTATCATAGATATTATCCAGGCTGTCACTTCCAACCATTTGTTGGTTAATGGCAGATGCCTGTTGCTTAACACTGTCAAGGGCAGCCTTGTTTCCCTTAGCAAGGCTTAATGAACTGCCTATGATTCCAGAGGCTGCTCCCAAGGCACTTGAAATACCTCCTATCTTATCTGTTAATTTACCGTTTTTCCAAAAGTCCTTATTCTCTTGTACTCCTTGTTTCCAAAGATTTGCCATAACTGTTTCTTGTTATACATTATAATGCAAAAATAAACGTTAACCATCATCTTAAGTTATCTTTAAGAACGATGATTAACGTTTCTAATTGTCACAATAATAGTTTCCTAATGGCTATCTATACTGCCCCATGGCATCTATACAGTCTATACAGTCTATGAGGTCTATAATATCTATATAGTCTATAATATCTACTTGGCTATGCTCCATAACCAGTAACCAGCATCCAAGTATCATCTCCAATTCCTACAAGCTCGTAATACCCATCATTAAGGGCAATACCTCTTATTGCACCTGAAGAGGAAGTATCAACGGATTGAAATAGGTTACTGCCATTTTTTTGTATGTATTTAAAGTTCTTACTTTCATTACTGCCCAATAAGACATGAGTGTTGGCATTAACATTTTGAACTATCAATTTAACTGTAGCCCCTAACTGATAGCCAGTTAACATGACTATTCCTACCATTCCCGAAACACCAACTTGATTTTTCACAATATACATGGTATAAGGGTCATTGGCATTTATCGTAATACTGCCATCTGCACCATAATTACTGGTTGTCATGGTTATAATATTAAAGCCTTGTTGCTGTTTTCCTTTCATTGTTACATTTCCATCCTTATCCCAAATAATATTATAATTAGCTACATGGCCACTTCCATCTTTATAAAAATTAATTGGTGCATCAACAGGGTCATCACTACCAATTCCTATATTTCCTTCTGTATCCCACATAAAGTTTCCCTTGGCAACATAACCAGAACCATTTGTATTAAATTGGTTTGCAGGGCTATCACCACTACTATTGCCTATCTCTACATTGCCGTTTGCATCCCAAGTAAACTTATGATTAGCCAAATAGCCACTACCATCTGCCTTAAAAAAACCTTTCCCCTTGCCAACATAAATATCTTGTGTATTCAGTGTTCCTACTATGTCAACAGTATTTGCAATGGCTTGAATCATACTTGGAGTTTGCTTAATCTGGCTTATAAGTCCTGTACCTGTGCCATCATCATTGATACTGCCTACAATAGTTGACAATACATCATCCTGTTGTAG
>ERZ808270.55-NODE-55-length-73465-cov-14.086255_pt1 | contig 73465 bp, 64 predicted proteins | sample MGYA00521082_ERZ808270 | MGnify/ENA primary metagenome ERZ808270 (study PRJEB31516, sample SAMN03275594) | gut metagenome | biome: mammalia-associated habitat; material: feces | host: Papio cynocephalus | place: Kenya | collected 2012-07-27 ... | reverse complement strand
ATAAGTTGGTAGAATTTAATTGATAAATTGCGGGTACGTCAAATTGGACAACCTAGCTCTAAATGGGGATTTAACGTAAAGAATCTTCTTGGCTGGTCTTCCCCCGGCACTGCTCCGATTCTCGTTCCACTTTGGTTTATACGTGATTTGATAGACGTCGTTCTGTTTACACCTATCAGATATTATCTCATAAAGAAATTCAAAGCCATACCATTGTTTGTACTTGCAGCATGCTATATTACAGGCTTTTGGTTTCAAGCTCCAGGCTTTTCTGCAAATGCATTCTTTTGGTTTTCTTTCGGAGCATACTTCAGTATACATGGGAAAGACATGGTAGCATTTATCTACAGGTTTCGTATTCCGGCATACATTATATGTATTATGACTCTGCTTCCTTTAATCTGGTTTAACGGCAAGAAAGGAGATGAAGTAACAACAAACATGACTGCCGTGGCATTATATCCGTTTTATATAATATCATCTGTTTTCAGCGTAGTAAATATTGCCACAATGCTGATAAAAAAAGGTAAGGTTATTGTTTATCCCCATTTGGCAAAGGTTTCTTTCTTTGTATTCCTAAGTCATGTATTTGTATTGCAATATGTCAACTTAGTAAAGGACAGGCTTGTCGTTTCCGACAACTACATTGTTCTTACTCTGGTATACCTCGCCGTACCGATGATAACAGTAGTCATATGCCTGTTCATATATAGACTCCTTGACTTGTATATGTCAAGAATCCTTGCATTCTTAACAGGAAGCAGGAGATAATGCTACAAAATACAGAAAACGGTTTTGTTGTGAAGGATGATATTGAAACAGGATACGGGAACATCATTCCACTATGGATGTTCGGAATGCTATACTAATTGTATTATATGTTCCATAAGCTCATCAAGAAACCTAAAAACGGTTCTTCACAATCAGTATCGATATGAATATTATTGCCAATATGCAAACAACGTAAAAAATTACTGCGGCAATACGTACATTTCCGCAAGATTTGCCATTGGCTATATATCTCCTGAACGACAGCGAGGTAACAGCAAACAACATTGCCAAACCGAAAAGAGCTAAAAAACAGCTTATTGTGTTGTTGTGTCTTAGAGCAGAAGCTACGACAAGCAAAAGTGCTCCCACTTTTAAAATTACATTTTCGATTCTTTTCATCTTCTTTCTATTATTTCAATTTGTTGCCTATTGTTTTATGCCAATGCGTCATATTCAGTCTTTCAGCGACTTGATACTCTTCTTTGGCGTAACACCGAGTTCCTTCAGTCCTTCCACGCGCCTCATCACGTTGCCGGAACCTTCATAGAGCTGGTTTCGTGCCTTACCGAAGGCTGTGCCAAGACGATTGATGAGGTCGCCGACACCATTGAAAGTCTCCTCGAAGCCAGCCACCTTGTCATAGAGATCGGCAGCAGTCTTAACTATCTTTTCCACATTCTTGTTCTGGCGGTCATACTGCCACAGGTTATAAGCCAGCTGCAGAGCCATCAGCAAGTTGCTCGGCGATATTATAATTATCTTTTTCCGATAGGCATAACGGCTAAGATCGGGCTGCTGCCGCATAGCTGAGATATAGCTTGTTTCGTTTGGAATGAACATGAGTACGAAGCCGATGGCATCGTCGACAAGAGTGCTGTAGTCTTTTGCCGCCAGTTCATCGATATGCTTCCTCACGCTTATGGCATGAGCCTTCAGCAGTCGGTCTCGCTCCGCCTCATCGTCGGTAGCCACGGCATCGGCATACGCCGTGAGCGACACTTTGGAGTCGATTACCACCGACCGCCCTTCGGGGAAACGCACGATGACATCGGGACGGAAGTTCTTACCGTCTTCGTCTTTCGTATTCTCCTGAATAAAGAACTCCTCGTCCTTTCGCAGTCCGCTGTTCTCAAGAATCGTCTCCAGCACCATCTCTCCCCAGTCGCCCTGCATCTTGCTGTCGCCCTTCAAAGCCCTGGTAAGGTTGGCGGCATCCGACCCAATACGCATAGTCTGTTCCTTCAGATTGGCCACCGCCTGTTGCTGTTCCTGCTGAAAGAGTTTCATCGTAGCCTCGAATGAATTCTGCAACTCTTTCTTGTTAACTTCGTTCTGCGTCTTGCTCTCGTCAACCGACTTTTTGAACTCGGCAAACTGTTCCTTGATAGGTTTCAGCAGCTCGTCCATCTGCGAACGGTTGCTCTCCTGCAGGTCTCGCTGCTTAGCAGCCAGCTGTTCGGCGGCATTCTTCTGCATCTCCTGTCGCAGAGCCTCCAGCTTCTGTTCCCACTGGCGGTCGCTCTCCCGTCGCAAGCGCTCCGAGTTGTTCCGCTCGTCGGCAAGAGCCTCGCGAGCCTCCTCTTTAGCCTTGGCGAGCATTGCTTCAGCCTCAGCTTTATACTGTTGCAACCGTTTCTCCATATCCTCCTTCAATCGCAAGTTTTCTTTTGCGAGCATAGAAGATTTTGCTGTCTCGGCAGATATTTTGCTCTTGTTTACGAGTATTCCTATTATGACACCGATGCCGATGCCTATGATTATTGCTATAATGTATTCCATATATATTAACTATTTGTCATGCAAAATTAGATAAAATACTCGGACTATCAACCTCGCGAACAAAAAAAATATCTGATATTAACCCTTCAAAAGTATAATCAATAACAAATTACAAGTCTGGTTAAATTTCAATAAATGGCAATAGTAACATACACTATTAACAAATAAAGCACTAACTTTGCAATTTAAAAAACAAAAAGATTGTATGAACAGATTATTTATTACATTAGCGTCGCTTGCCATAACATTGTCGGCAAGCGCACAGCAAGTCTATTCCACTGACTTCGCCACGGAAAACGAATTCAGTAAATGGACCGTTATTGATGCGAACAACGACGGCATAACATGGAAATTCGATGCCGAAGGCTCACAGTCGCATGTTTATTACGCCTATTCGCCATCGGAAGATGCCGACGACTGGTTTATATCTCCGGAGATTACTCCTACGACAACCGGAAAGGTTATGGTGCGCTACACAACCTACGGAACCTCATACGGTGAGAAAATCGAGGCGTATACCGGAACGGAACCTACCGTGGCTGGAATGACTAAGCTGCAGAAGAAGAACGATGCTGTAAAGGCAGAACGAACGACGGACTATTTTTTCTATGATGCCACAGCCGGTGTTCCATTCCGCGTGGGTTTCCATACCACAAGTCCTAAGGACCATTGGAAATTCTACATGTGCGCTTTCGAGGTTAAACAGGTAAACAAGGTGGTAGACATGCAGGTGGCTAACGTTGTCAGTCCTGTAAGCGGCGAGAATTTATCTAACGCCGAGACTGTTAAGGTGAAAGTTGTCAACAACGGTACTGATGCCTCTGATGCCTTTGAGGTGGCTTATCAGATTGACGGAGGAGAAGCAGTAAAGGAGAAAGTTGATAAATCGCTCGCTGCCGGCGAATCAATGGAATATACCTTCAATAAAAAGGCTGACCTCTCTATTCCACGCCATAAATACACGATAAAGGCGTACACCATAGAACCGAACGACATCAACACCGACAACGACACCATTGCTGTCAGCGTGCGCCACAACGCTCCGATGACCCCGCCTTGCAAATGGGGATTCGAACCGGGCAGCGACCAGGATGACTTCAAGTTCTATAACCTCAATAATGATGACGGCGACTGGGAAGTATACCAGTCTAACTACATGAACATGGCAAACACCGGCTACGGATGCCTTGCATACAACTACAACAAGGATAACAACGCAGACGACTGGGCTATGCTCGACCCTATCAACGTGGAGGCAGGCAACTACGTGCTGCGCTACTGGTATTCAGGTTCTGACGGACACACGGAAAAGCTCGGAGTGTACTGGGGCAACGGCAATACGCCTGACGACATGAAGAACAAGGTGGACGATATCGAAATAAAGCAGGGCAAATACCAGGAGGCTTTCAATATTATCACTTTCGACAAGCCTCAGACTATATACTTAGGCTTCTATGCACACAGCGACAAGGACGAAAACTGGCTAACGGTTGACGACGTACAGTTCTATAAGGCAGAAAGCGATGCCGTAGACCTGAGCGTTACCGACATTGCAAAGCCTTACGATTTCGTGCGCACTCCTAACGACAAGGACTTGGTATTCACCGTACAGAACATTGGAATCATCGATACCGACGGCAACATGATTGTGGAGATTGACGGCAAGAAGAAGAGCGAAGACGGTATCAGTCTGAATGCACAGGAGATAAAGACATTTACAATGGAGGGCGTGCTGGGCGGACTTTCTGCCGGCAAGCACACTGTGAAGGTTACCGTGGAAAGTGCCGACGACAAGACTACCGACAACAACTCTATGGAGAAGGAGATTACGGTGCTTGGCAAACCTTCAGTATTATATGACTTCGAGAGTGGAAAGATTCCTTCCGACCTTACATTCTATGTAGGCGACAATGGAACTGTAAACCCTGACGCCGGAGAGGAATTCAACAAAGAGGGATGGGGTATCTTCAACATAGAGAAAAACAACATGCTCGGTGAGCACGTGCTTGCCGGCACAAGTTGGATTGACAATGTGTCTGCACCTGACCGCTGGATTATCCTGCCGCAGATTCATGTGGCAAGCGAAGATGCCGTACTGGCATGGGACGCAATGTCGTTCAACCAACTTTTGCTTGAGGACTACAACGTGAAAATTTCCGACGGTTCGGGTAATCCTGCCGACTACTGGTACACTACCGACATGAAGGTACAGGGTGAAACCGTTACGCCAAAGACACGCGGACTTAGCCTTTCAAAATATGCCGGCAAGGACATATACATTGCATTCAACCTTGTAACAAAGAAGGGTGAAGCACTTTGTCTTGACAACATCGGCGTATACGGCGACGTGACAACAGGCATAACAACCGTCGGCAATGATTCTCATGGTATATTCTCATTGGACGGCAACAACTTTCTGGCTGCCGGAGCAAAGAATATAACAATCGTCGACATGAGCGGACGCAACGTTGCCGAAACAAATTCCGATGCGGCAAGTCTGTCAGCTGTGCAGCCGGGCGTTTATGTTGCCACGGCTAAATATGCCGACGGCACAAGCAAGACCTTCAAGTTTGTGAAGAAATAAATAAGCAAACCATCAGGTCGTATACAGTATAAAAGCACTTTTATCCGAGTTCTTCCTTTCTCCACCTCATCGGCGACACGCCCTCGTGGAGGGAGAAGACCTTGGAGAAATAAGAAGCAGAAGAGAACCCCACCGAGAAAGCTATGTTTTCAAGCTTGCGGTCGGGGTTTTCTTTCATCATGCGCTTAGCCTCGTCGATGCGCATTTCTGAAATCCAGGAGCTGAAACTCATTCCGTATTTCTCGTTGATATGATAAGAGAGGTAGTTCTTGTTCGTTCCGAGCACCTGAGCAAGATCCTCAAGGGTGAACTGTTCCGAGAGATAGCGTTTCTTCTCCGTCCAAGCCAGAATCTTCTTTTCTATCGTTTCACGCTCTACCCCAGAATTCTTCTCGCCCGCAATATCCTCGTCTGAAGCACATTCCGGTTCAGCCTTTACAAGTATGCCGTATTTCGAACTGTAGTTTACGAAGCTGACTGCGATATATACGTTCAACGAAATGACATAAAACTGGTATATCCAATTGAAATATACATTGCCAAACATTGTTGCAATGGCAAGACACCACGAGATTATACACATCACCACACTGACCATTATCCACCGGGCGAAGCGGTGCATATCGTCTGTGAAGTAATTTTCGAGCTGTTGTCTGTATCTGCGGTATTCTCTAAAGAAGGAATAGACGAATTTGACGATATAGGCTATCAACAGACATAATGCCACCAAGGTAAGAATATTACGCCACTCACGCAATGGTTCGAGCAGGGCGGAAAACGCTGTCAGCGAGGTAAACAGCCACACGGATATGGCAATGACAAAGCGTTTAGAAGTTAAGTAAGTTTTGTTTAGCAATATACAGTATGAATTGCACAGCAGCATGTAGAGAAGATAAAACAGGGAAATGTCTACCGCCGCTATACTGTAGTTGAACTCGTCCCATCTTCCATTGGTAAGTATGCACCAAAGGAACAGGTTCAGCGCCATCGTGGCAAAGGAGCATGTTAGTAGACGCTTCGCTTTGCGATATGGTTTGTATTCATCCGTAGAGGGAGCCTTTATCAGTGCTAACAGTATGGTTATGGTGAGATACGCCACTCCTGCGCAACGTATCAATTCCGCAAAATAGTATTCAAATGGATTCATGGCATACTTAGGTTTTTATAATTTGATGTTTTTGCTTAATTAAACTTTCTGTTGCAAAAGTAGCAATAATTCTTTAATAAACGCACACTTTGCAATATCATATTACGATTTTACAAAAAGTTTTTTAGTCTTCTTTTTACGATTGTTAAAGAATATTGCATACTTATAGTCTAAATTTGCAACCGTAAAAACCAAGCAACACAAAATTTGAGATATATTTTCACAAGCAACTTATGAAACGGGGAAGGCTAATGAAGTCTTCCCCTAATCAAGGAAAAAAGAAGAAACTCTCTGCCGCCTGAAGCATTTTTACCTTTATATATATTTGGTTATAAGGGAAAATTAAGTAAATTTGCACACATATGAGGATATATTTCTACCACACCGAAGATATACAGTATATTTACAGCGAATGGGAAAAGGGAAACTTTCCCGGACACTTTCTGTATGGCGCCACGCATCTCGCCGACCACGGCATTGAGATGGTGATGCACCGCCACCGCGATTTTTCAAGCCGCATAAGGACGGCTCTGTATGTCCTTTCTGAGATAATGAAAAACTACAGACAGATTGATGCCGTTTATGCCACACATTATAAATATCTGGAACTCGTGATATTCTTGCGAGCCCTTGGACTGTTCCGCAAACCTGTAGTGATATGGCACCACCAGCCGATTATTACTCCTAAGAAGAAATGGCGCGAATGGCTCGGCAGACTCTTCTACCGCGGCATAGACGATATGTTTTTCTTCTCTGAGAAACTCTACAACGACTCGCTGAAGACGAAAAAAGCGAGGAGGGAGAGAATGCACGTTGGGCACTGGGGAGCCGATCTCGATTTCTACGACAGGATAATGCGCGAAGCCGACGATGAACGTCATCATGGATTTATCTCCACCGGACGGGAAAGGCGCGACATGAAAACTCTTGTGGCGGCTTTTAACCAGACTGATGCTCCGCTCGACATTTATCTGAACAAGAGCAACTGCGGCATAGATTACGAAAAGATGTTCGGCGAGATGACGGTGAACAACAACGTGAAGGTTCACTTCATGTCGGGATACCAACAGGCAAACCTCAGTCGCACGGTGTACAACTCGGCTTGTGTCGTGATTTGCTGTCTGGAAACAAAATACACCGTGGGACTGACTACTGTGGTGGAGGCCCTTGCCCTCGGACTGCCTACTATATGCAGCCGCAACCCGCAGATTCCGGTGGATTTCGATAAGGAAGGTTGCGGAATATCCGTGGAATACTACGACACGGAGGGATGGGTGAAAGCTATACGCTACATCCAGGAGCATCCCGAAGAGGCTGCCGAGATGGGCAGAAAGGCACGTCGACTTGCCGAAACGCTCTTCAACGACAGGCGTTGCGCCAGTGAAGTAGCTGATGTTCTACTGAAACATAAGAAATGAAGAAACGCGTTTTCCATATTATATCACGCTTCGACCTCGGAGGGGCTGAGCGCGTGGCTGCAAGCATAGCAGAATCCGGCAACAGGGATTTTGAATACCATATCGTGGAAGTGCTCCGCGGCAGCACTCCGTTTACAGAAGGATTTATCGGGGAGCTACAGTCTGCCGGAGTAAGGTGTCACCGCTCATGGATGCCGAATTTCCATTTCCACTTCATGGCGGAAAGGATTGCAGCCATACTCTTTCCGTTACGTTTCCTCATGATTTGGCTTAGGTTTAAGCCCGATATCATTCATGCCCACACGGAAACTCCCGACATGTGTCTGTGGGCTTTCTTCCGGGTATTTCCATGGCTGCAAAAGCGTTGCAGGATTGTACGGACTATACACAACACCTGTCTGTGGACGGGATTGAAGCGCTTTGGAAGGAAGGTGGAGAAGTTTTACCAACGGAACAATGCCAATATCGCAATATCGAAGTCGGTGCTGGAATGTTACAACAGGGAATACGGCTCCGTTCCACCTATTATATACAACGGCGTGCCTGAGGTAGAACAGGAGAAGTACGACTCGCTTGTCAACGGGAAAGTGAACATTCTTTTTGCCGGACGCTTTGAGGAGCAAAAGGGTATTTTCCACCTTGTATATATAATAAAGGCGCTTCGGGGTATGCCGCAGTATCATTTCCATGTAGTGGGCAGCGGCAAACTGAAACAGACGGTAATGGATGAACTCGGAACTCTCGACAACGTGTCTATTGTGGAACCTATTTTCGGAATTTCAAGGTTTCTCGCCTCGTTCAGCTATATGCTTATGCCATCGGAGTTTGAGGGGCTGCCGCTTATGGCTGTCGAGGCATCTATGGCGGGACTGCCGGTGATTTGCAGCGACTGCCCGGGACTCTGCGAGACGGTGCCCTCCGACTGGCTGCTGACGGCTCACGACAATTCGCACGATGAATATATGAATATCTTCCGCAACATTTTACCCAATACCGACAGAGGCAGACTCCGGGATATTGCCCGCAACTTCGTAAAGGAACGCTTCTCTATAGAGAATATGCGTAAAGGATATGAACAATTTTATGACGAGAACTGACAATGTACACGATTATAGATAAATTCAAAGATACTTTTTTCCACACTACCAGCAAGTATGACCTTTCGGCATGGGAGCATATGCCTGATACGGAACTGCCCGTATACGGCATCTACCATATCTTCTGCGACAAAGACTGGCAGAAGATGGTATCCGGGCAGATTGATCATCTGAAAAGCAGCGGTCTCTTTGAGCGTACCACGAAACTGTATGTTAGCATTATTGCACACAACGACGAGGATATAGCGGAACTGCGACGCATCGTGGGCGACGACTCTAAACTGGAGATTATTGCCGACGGTCGCGACCCAAGAAAGTTTGAATACCCTGCCCTGCAGTTCCTTCGCCGAAAGTGTATCGGGGAGGACTGCCTCGTGTATTATTTCCATACCAAGGGTATTACTTACCAGAATTTGTCTACCACAGACCGCAAGTTCAACAACTTCAAACGCAACATCGAGGCATGGCGACTGATGATGGAATATTTCCTTTTCGACAAATGGAAAGTGGCAGTAAACCTGCTGTCGGGCAGCAGACTTGCCGCTGCCGACGGACCGCAGCGTAGACCCATCGACGGTGAACGCTTCGACGTGTATGGATGCTACCGCTTCCCACCTCCTCCAATGCAGTATTATCTGTATGCCGGAAACTTCTGGTGGGCAAGGGCTCTGTATGTCCGCACGCTTCCCGACTTCGACGAGAGTCGTATGGCGGGCGACCGTTTCTTTGCCGAGGAATGGCTTTTCCGCGGCAACCCGAAGAGTTTTTCAGCCTTCGACACTCTTGCCGACATTTATTGCGTCGACATGGTGCCGTCGCTTTATCGTTCCGACATGAAGGCATCCTTCTGGGAAAGAGCAAAATTCACCCTGCGCTACAACTTCGTGAAACTCTGCCGCCACGGCTTCGGCTACGACTATAAGGAAGTTTGCCAAAAGAGGTATCAAAGAATTAAGGGATGAAAAGGAATGGACAAGAGTCTACGACTTTCTTTCCTCCTTTATATCCGTATACAGATATTTTGTTGCTACGCTCCTTGAGTTTGACATTCTTGAATGAGCAAACATTATAATGAGCCATTCGAATTGCCGTCGCTCCCATTTCATTGATTATCTGCATGTCTCGAAGATTGTCATTATGGTTTAACGCCCATCCTTTGTCTTTCGTTTGTTTTTCTCTCGCTTAATCGGATTTTTCCGGGGCGGAGCTATTACCTTTAATTGCCATAAAACAAAGAAAAACATTTTTTGGCGTTTTTACCCTCACACCCTCACACAAGAGTCTGAAAGTCCCTGTTTATCGTACTTTCAGATGGTGAGGGTAAGTGTGAGAGTAGATCTTTTACCCCTCACACTTATAAGCGTCACCCCACACACTTGAAAGCCAATACAGTTTCTATTCAATGCCGTCGGTATTTCTATGCTGCACCAAAGGTGCAAGGTTACTGCACTAAAATTGCAACTTTTAAATACTCTCCTTTTTCTTTACCTTTAGATTAAGCAAGCTGCATCTCGGTAATAAATAATTCAAGTTTCGAATTAATAATCTTCCTCTCCCTGTTACAAATCCGAAAGTTTGGTATTAATAATTAATTTTGGTTACAAAGCACTAACGCCCTCGTCATTGAAGTAAATAGCAGTTTGCTACATGGCTGTTAGCATAAAGAAAATCTGTTAGTATAAAGAGGAAACTATTAGTATAAAGAGGAATCTATTAGCATAGAGATCTAATAAAATAAAGAGAATCTAATAAAATAATCTAAATTAAAAAATAACTTATGAAAATGTTAAAGACAAACGCAATGATTGGCGTGGCTACAGCTGCCCTTTCGTTGAGTCCTTTGGCAGCGACAGCGGCAGGCACGAACACACAGGTTGCCTCTGTCATGCCACAACAACAAACTAAGAGTATGCACGTACGCGGTATCGTTCGCGACGCACAGGGCGAACCACTTATCGGTGTTAGCGTGGTATCGTCGGACAACCAGAAGCAGGGTGTCATCACAAACATGGACGGACAGTATGACATCACCGTTAAGGGCGGAACGACACTGCAATTCTCATATGTGGGATTCAAGACCCAGACTGTAAAGGTTGTTCCTGGCGGAAGCTACGACATCAAGCTCGTGGAAGACAACGATATGATGGACGAGGTAGTGGTTGTAGGTTATGGAGCGATGAAGAAGCGCGACCTTACCGGTTCTATCGCATCTATCAAATCCGACGACATCGTGCGCTCGCCGGCGTCCAATGCCATGGAAGCTCTACAAGGACAAGTGCCTGGACTTGACATCACGCGTAATTCTGGTAAGGCGACATCAAGTGTTACGATAAATATCCGCGGACAGCGCTCACTGTCTGACGTTACTGATGAGTTCGGTAACAGTACCGCAAACGCCCCTCTGTTTATCATTGACGGTATGCAGGGAGGAAGTTTCTCGGATATCGCCCCGTCTGACATCGAGAGCATCGAGGTCTTGAAAGACGCATCGTCAACTGCCATCTACGGTTCGCAGGGTGCAAACGGCGTTATCATCATCACGACAAAGAAGGGAAAGTCGGGAAAAGTCAAGCTGTCATACAACGGATATGTGGGTGTGAACGGATGGGCACAGTACCCGGAGTTCAACACTGGTGAGAAATACATGAACGTGCGCCGTGAGTCTATGCGCACAGCCGGACAGTGGAACTCTACTGCCGACGACTCTAAGATTTTCTCTCTACAGGAATGGGAAGCCATACAGAACGGAGAATGGACAGACTGGATTGACGAAGTTCAAAAAACCGGCTTCGTGCAGAGCCACCAGGTTACGGCATCGGGGGGCAACGAGAAGACTGTTGCACTGCTCTCTGCCGGATATTACCAGGAGAAGGGTATGTTCAAAAATGACGAACTTAACAAATACAACGTAAGATTGAACGTGGAGCACAAGCTGAACAGTTGGTTCAAGCTCGGGGTGAACAGCCAGATTACGCACTACGACCAGGACGAACGTAACAGCAACGTTCTGTGGCGCGCAGCTACAAACGCACCGCTCGGAAGGGCTTACGACGACAACGGCAACGTAATTACTTTCCCTCTCGGAGAGAGCGGACAGGTAAGTCCGCTTGCCGACGAGGCTACAAACGAGACAGCAAAGCACCATCTGCTAAAGACAAACATCATAGCAAACGGATATTTGGAAATTACTCCTCTGAAAGGTCTCTCATTCCGCTCAAGTCTCGGAACAAACTACACTTTCTACCGCAAGCAGGATTTTGCCGCCGCCAACTCAATCGACCGTGCAGGACAGTTTGCCACATCGTCGTCAAGTCAGAACTCGGCAGAAAAGAGTTTCGTCAATTGGGATAACGTACTGAACTATACACGTACAATCGGCGACCATACCTTCGGCGCAACAGCATTGACTTCGTATACACAATCCAAATATACAGGATTTAACGCTTCTGGAACTGGACAGCTCCTTGATTCTTATCTTTACCACAATCTGGGTGCCAACGACCAAAGTTCTTATGCTATCGGTTCGGGGTATACACAACACACGACTTTCTCTTATGCACTGCGCGTAAACTACAGCTACATGGGCAAATACATGCTGACCGTATCTAACCGTTGGGATGGCGACTCCCGTCTGGCAAAGGGTAACAAATGGGCAGCATTCCCGTCTGTTGCAGTGGCATGGCGCGCAAATGAGGAGAATTTCCTTAAAGACGTTGACTGGCTATCCAACTTGAAGGTGAGACTTAGCTGGGGTAAAACAGGAAACTCGGGTATTATGCCTTACGGCACACAGTCGGGTGTAACCTCATACACAAATGCCGCATTCCAAGATCACGGATACACTTACTACAACTTCAACAAGTATATCGGAAACAAAAACGTAGGTTGGGAAATTTCAAAGACATGGGATCTCGGATTTGACTTAGGATTCCTGAACAACCGTATAAGTGCTGTAATCGACCTTTATCATACGAAGACTACAGACTTGCTGCTACCTCGCTCTCTGCCTACATCAATGGGTGGAAGTAATGCAACTTCATTCCAGATGTACCAGAACATCGGTGCCACGATGAACCGCGGTATTGAGGTGGCTGTGAATACTGTAAATATCAAAAACAAAAACTTTGAATGGAACACTAACATCACGTTTAATGCTAACCACGAAGAGATTACCGACCTTATAAACGGAACGGATATCGTTTCAGGAGAGAACCCTGAAACTGAAAGCTTGCTCATCGGCAGACCATTGCACTCGTTCTATACATATAAGCGCCAAGGTATCTGGCAGGAGAGCGAGAGGGAAACTGCTGCAACTTATTACAAAGATCAGAAGAAGACCCAGCCGTTCCAGCCTGGCGACATAAAACTTGCCGACCTTAACGGCGACCACGTAATCGATGGTGCAGACCGTACATACATAGGGTCTACATCTCCGAAATGGACTGCAGGCTTCAACAATACGTTCAGGTACAAAGACTTCGACCTCAACATCTATCTCATCGCTCGATGGGGACAATACATGGACTATCAGTTTGGAGGTGCATACGACCCATACGGAAAGAAGAACTTCCCTTCGTACTTCAACTACTGGACTCCGGAGAATCCGAGCAACGACTTCCCGCGTCCGGCTCAGACAGACCTATTTAACTATATAGGATACCAGTCTTTGGAATACATAGAAGGTTCATACTGGAAACTGAAAACCGTATCGTTGGGATATACATTCCCTAAAAAGATTATGGACAAAGTGGGTATATCAAGACTGCGCGTATACCTTACGGCAAACAACGTGTTCTCTATGAGCGGAAACCATCTCGTGAAGCACTACGATGCTGAACGTGGAGGAGCCGCTACAGACCCGCTACAGCGACAGTTTATATTTGGCGTAAATCTTGATTTCTAAACCTTTTACCAATGAATACTAAAATGAAAAAATATAAAAATTATCTTATGACCGCAGCTATGGCAACAATGCTGCTGTCACTAAACTCGTGCGACCTCGACGAGTATAATCCTGGCGGAAGTACCGCCGATACGGCTTTCAAAAGCCAAACTGGATACAATACTATCATCAACTCTGTATATGCATACTGGGGCGGACAACTTTATGGACGTGAGGACCCTGTATTGCTTTTCAACGGAGGCAATGACGAATGGATTAATATTGCAAACTCCGGATACGGACGACAACTGTCAAAGTATGAGGAGGTTCTCGCTACAACGGGACAGTACAAGAACACTTGGAACCGCCTCTATGAAATTATCAACGATTGCAACGCTGCTATAGAACGACACCCTAACGTTATCTTCACAGACCAGACAATGAAAACCGTGAGACTTGGCGAAGCTCACTTCATGAGAGCTTATGCTTACTGGCATCTCGTGGAAAACTACGGAAACGTGGATCTGCGCACTAAGGAAACTAAGGAGTTTGAGGGAGAATGCAGGAGAAGCAGCTATGATGACTTCTACAAACTGATGCTTGAAGACTGCGACGTTGCCATTCAGAACCTTACAGCACAGCCTTATCCTAAGGAAGACGTGGGACGAGCTACACTGAAAGCGGCTTACGGACTGAAAGCGCGTATTGCTCTGACTTATGTGGAATACCTTAATGACCAGACTGAAAAGGACAAATACTATCAAATGGCTGAGGATGCCGCTAAATATGTAATCGAGCATCAAGCAGAACTCGGCGTTTCTATGTATGACACCCCAGCTGAAGTTTTTGCCAAGGCAAACAACAAGACAAACAAGGAGGCAATGTTTGTCATTACGCACTCGTCTGAACCTTCACTAAACATGAAGAAGAGCAACCCATGCCGTACCCACTCATATTTCCATGCAAAATATTCCGATTGGGCAGGAGTGGCAGGCTCGTATGAATACGGCAACGATAAAAACGGAAAGTCTGGCGGCATGTGCATGATGCCAACCAAACACTTGCTTGAATTGTATAACAATCCGTATGACACAAGATATGCAGCTTGGTTCCGCGAAAACTACTACGTTAACAAGGATGAAGGCTTTACATGGGACGAAACTCAGCTGAACCACTTTGAAAAACCTGTTTCTATGGTTGGACAGCATCTAAACAAGGGGGATCTCGCCATGCAGTTTACGAAAGAAAGAGTGGCTGACAAACGAAACAAACCTTATGCCGTGGTTGATATCGACGATATATATGATTCAAACGGTGTGGTGTCTAAAGATGCAAACTTCAATATCCACTTTCCATCTCTTCTTAAATACGAAGACGAGAACCTGGAGAAAAAGGGATACTCATACAAATCTGAAGTCGGTGCCAACGATATTATAGTAATGCGTCTGCCGGAGATGTATTTTATCGTGGCTGAATGTGAAACCATGAAGTCGGGAGGCAACAAACAGACTGCAGCTGACTATCTTAATGTTATCAGGGAACGCGCTGCCGCTCCTGGTCACAAGGAAGATATGAAGGTTGCAGCAAGCGACATGACACTCGACTTTATCCTCGATGAACGCTCTCGCGAGCTTTGCGGAGAACATCTGCGCTGGTTTGATTTGAAGCGTACCGGCAAGCTTAAAGAGTATGTGAAGAAATATAACCCGAATATCACTCAAGAGGCAAAGACATTGCGCCCTATACCGCAGTCGTTCCTTGACTCTATACTTAATCCGGACGAGTTCGGACAGAATGATTTCTAATTATCAACAGTAGTAAGAATGGAGATACGTTGTTTTAACGTATCTCCATTCTTTATATTGTACTTACTTAAGCTTTATCGTTTCCAAATCATCAGGCACATGGATGTTGCCATGATAGTTTTCGGCAACTTCGGCTGTATATCGCTCTTTACGATGAGTTAAGTCGGTATCTTCCGTGTGGTATACTATAAGGTTTTTCACTCCTATCCTTTGGGCTATTCTGCCGACATCAAGGGATGTGCTATGGAATTTCTCGTATGGCTTGAAAATGTTTCTGTCGGCATAAAGACAGAATGCCTCACACATCATCCAATCAGCACCGACAGCATAATGCAGGGTGTGTTCGTTGCATGGCTCGTCGCCGAAACATACAAGTCGAGTGCCATCGACAAATTTCAAGGTGAAGCCATACTGCTTTTCTTTATCCGACAGGATGTCGAAACACTGAAGATGCATGGAACCAACGCTGAACTTATCACCATCATTAAGCTGATGAAGGATTATTGTCTTGCCTATCTGACTTACATAGTTCTTGTGTAGCGTCATGTCGCAGATGGTATTAATGACCTTTATCACTTTATCGTTTCCATATACGTTTAACTCTCCGTGATACTTGCCGGCAAGTGTCTTCTGCATTACCATCCTTATTACCCATATCACTCCAAGTATATGGTCGGTGTGGGCATGGGTGACAAAGATGTCATGGATGTCGGTCAACTGTACTCCAGATTTTTCCAATTGGCTCAATATGCCGTTGCCGCCACCGGCATCTACAAGCAGAAGTTCGTTACCTGACTTTACTATGAAACAGGTGTTATAGCAGTGGGTAACTGTGGCATGACCGGTCCCAAGCATTATTATCTTATTTTCTTCCTGCATCTTGATTTTATGATTTTCTAAACTTTCGAATTTATATCTTCCCCTCACCTACCCTCACCTACCCTCACACCATCCCTCACCACCTGAAAGTACCATGTATAAAGGGGAAATGGCAAGAAGGTGAGGGTGTGAGGGTAAATTGCAGAAAAACTTTTTTTATTTTTTTCAATAAAAAAGATGCGCCAAAGTTATCTGACGCATCCTTTTATCTATTTTTTGGAGGGGTAATACCCTTATCAAATCAACATTAATATGTAGCAAGAACCTGCTTTGCTGTTGCATTCTCCGGATCGAGCTGCAGAAGCTTCTCGAAGTATGGTTTTGCGGCAGCAGCCTCGTTCTTGATCTTATACAGGTAGATTCCCATATAAGTGTATGCCTCAGACAGACGAGACTTGTCGGCATCGCTCTTTACGCCGTTTGCCTCGATTATCTTGATAAGCTTCTCGTAGTATGGACGAGCAAGTCCTTTTGCCTGTGTTGGATCAGAGATACCAAGTGTGCGGGCTGCCATAAAGCTGCAGAAGTCTGCATTGCTTGGATACTTCTCTGCCATCTGGTTGTAAATCTCAACGGCCTTGTTTACGGATGCTGTCTGAGCAGCACCTGTCTGATTGGCTGCCTGATTGCGGTAGATTGTTGCAAGTCCGTTATAGTCGTTGATACCAACCTTTGGATTGTTCTTCAGATACTCCTCGTAAAGCTCGAGTGATTTTGCGAAATCACCTTTTGCCTTATAGGCATCAGAAAGCTCTTTGTATACACCTGCCTTCAGAGCTGGATCTGTAGCACTTGCCAACTGCTTGTTGTAGTAGTTGATTGCAGAGTCGTAGTCTTTCAAAGCACTGAATGTAAGACCGGCAAACTTATAGTCGTTGGCTGTAAGCTCTACAGAATCGCTCTTGTTGAAGAGTGCATCAACATATTTTGCAGCATCTTCATACTGTTTCAACTCTACTGAATTATAGAGAGCCAAACGGTTGTAACCGGCATTACGTGGCTTCTGTGACAGTCCGTAGAGAGCAAGCTGCTTTGAAACGTCATTCTTCTGATTAGCAAATGCTGCAAGCGCATACTCTGTAAGATAACTTGGATCATGAGCATACAGTTTTGCTGGTGTCAGCTTTCCGTAATACTCGAGCACCTTCTGCATATATGCACCATTCTTCTTTGCTGCTTCATAATAGATATGAGCTGCCTCTGCATCTACAGGATAATTTGGATCGAGCGAGCGAACCTTCTCAAGCTGCTCCACTGCCATATCTGGAGATACGCCACGCATTACGCGAGCATACTTTACGTATGCATTGATGTTGTTCGGCTCATAATAGTAAGCATTCTGGTACATTGCTGCTGCTGCACCTGGATCATCCTTATAATACTCCAGGTCACCCATAAGCATGAAACCGTCGCCAACCTTACCGCTCTTGCTCTTGTTGGTTATGGCGATTGCCATATCAGCATACTTGCGAGTGTTGGCAGTGTCCTTTACGTCAAGATAAGCACGACCAATCGCAGCCAGCGCCTTGGCGTCTTTCTTGTATGCCTTTGTTACATCCTTCACGATGGCTGCAACGGCAGCCTTGTCCTTGTTTGTCTTTATGGCATTTACAGCATCCTTTACAGATACTTCCTGTGCCATTACCGAGCTGCTGAATGCTGTCATCAGCGCTCCCATGAATAAATATTTAATCGCTTTCATAAGTCTTTATTTTTCTGATAACTATATTCTCTTTTTCTCTTGATTATGCATTACTATTGATATGCATAGTGTACTTCGCTACAATTTATGTGCGATATTGTACTTTCTCTTTGTCTCTTGCTTTATTTCTTTTTTGAATGTTTTTATTCTTGATATGATTTATTCTTAAAGTGATGCAAAGATAATTACTTTTTATTTTATCCAACATCATTTTGTCAAAGAAATTGCATGCATAATGTAAATAATGCTTAACTTTTAATCATCATTAACCTGTACACTGCGCCATTCGAGGTCGCCACGGTATGGCAAGAGAGCTGATTTGAGAATTATTTTCTGTCCCTGGGGCGACTGCATGAAGTTGGCTACACCTACTGGCAATCCATGGAACGGGTCTGCAAGCAGAGCATATATCGTTCTTGCAAACGGATACCTGCCGTCGAGGAGATACAGCTGATATGGCTTCCAACTGTTCATCTCTGTTGCCTTCTCCATCTGGCAGACCGACATTACGGTTATGTTTTTCTTAAATGTTACATTTGTAGTATCTCGCTTGTCGTTGAGCCAGTTGCTACCGATGATTCCTATGGCATTAGGAGTCTTCTCTACATATTTTATTACCTCGGCACTGGTCTTGACTGCCGAGATATTCGGACTGTTGATTGGCTTACCGCCAAGAATTGAGTCTACAGCCCAGCGAACAGCTGCCGACTGTCGATTGTCGAATACGACATCTATTGTTCCGAGACGAGAACCCTTGTTTATCTGGTTCCATTTTGTTGCCTGTCCGGAGAGGATTCTCTTTATATCTTTTACCGTTATACAAGAGTCAACGTTGTTGCGGTTAATTATAAATGCCAAACCGTCATAACCTAATGGAAACCAACGAGGCTGTATCTTGTTCGTCTTGAAATATTCAAGCTGCTTGGCAGAGAAATTTCGTGCCGTTATTATTAAATGTACCTTCTGCTTCATCAGAGCATTGAAGGCATCAATCTCGTTTGTATATTCCGCCGTGACATGAGCATCTGGATACATGGCATGGAACACGGCAAGCTCTTCCTTTACGATAGGACTGAAGCTCTCGTCGCACATTAATGTCATTTTGCCGGATGCATATGTATCCGTTCTGCCATTCTTGGACTTCTGACCTCCACATGTACAGAAAACCAATAATGCCATCGTCATAACAATATATGTGAATGTAATACGCTTCATGATTAACTTTGTTTTTTATTGTTCTTGATTTATTTATTACCACTAAATAATAAATGCTGTCGACAGATTTTTGCAGTTACCAATGCAATAAGAATAGTCTCTATAACATTATGCAATAAGTAGTAATAAGATGATAAAAAGAAAGGTAGAGACACACCTCCCAAGAGAGACATCACCTCTACCTTTCCATATAAGATTTATGATATTACTGGAGACGGAATGTTACAGGTACAGTGTACTTAACACGTACTGCAGAACCATTCTGCTTACCAGGAATCCACTTAGGCATCTGAGAAACCACGCGGGTTGCCTCTTTGTCCAATGATGGGTCAACACCACGAACAACATGTACACCAGAAACGGAACCGTCACGCTCTACGACGAACTGAACGACTACACGTCCCTCGATACCATTCTCGGCAGCCATTGCAGGATACTTGATGTTGCTTGCCAACCACTGGTTGAGTGCGCCCATACCACCAGGGTATGAAGGCTGCTGCTCTACAACATCGAATACCTTGTTCTGCTCAACTTCCTGCTTCGGAGGCTCAGGAGTAGCAATCTCCTCAACAGCCTTCAACACAGTACCGCCTGCCTCGTCGTTACCTTTCACATCGAAAGCACCGATGGCAGTTTTGGTTTCTTTCAACTCATCCTGAGTTTTCATTTCCTCCTCAGGCTTAACCTCTGAGTCCTTCTTGATTACAGGAGGAGTGAAGGCGATAGAAGACTTAACCTTCTCAACCTTCTGAACCTGCTCAACCTTAGGAGTTTCGGTTTTCTTCTCAACCTTGGCCTGCTTCTTGGTTTCGATGAGAGAAGCCTCCATCTCAGCCTCGAACTTAGCCTTTTGAGCTGCCTGATAAGAGTTATAAGCTGCAAGTCCTAAATATGCAACAGCTGCTACGGCAGCAACGAACACCATAGCCCAGATGTTTCGTTTGCTTGTACCTCTACGCAGTTGGTAAGCACCATAGACCTTATTACGACCCTGGAAGACTATGTCAGCCCATTCATTTGATATAAGATCAATTTTTGCCATTTTCTTTTTTCTTTAAAAATTAGACAACTATCAATCAGATTACTTTACATGAGCAGCATCGAGAAGACGCTGGTCATCTGGGTTAATCTTATCGATAACGTACTTACCTATTGCACAAATCTGCATTTCATCGAGAGCATCAACGAGATTCTTGTACGAAGCTGTATCAAGAGCCTTGATGATGATTGTCAGTGCGGGAACCTTACCTGTCTCCAACTCACCTTTCTTGATTTTGTCAAGACGCTGATTGTAAACCGAGTCAGACATGCTCTTGTCTTTTGCACGCTCTGCATCGAGAAGTCTCTTTGCAGCCATAATGTTCTTTACAGGAGTATATCCTTCCTCTGTCTTGTGGTTGATCAGCACGTTGCGAATACCGTCGGCACCCCATGTAGTCTTTTTCAGACATGCAGGATTGTCGTACTGAGGAATACCGTCTACGTGATAAATCTGATCGTTTCCTGCCAGATAAAGAGTCAGTGTCTGAGACGCCTTCGTTGCCGAACGGTCCTGATCGTTTACGTTCTTATCGTTACTTGGCATGGTCAACTGCATAGACTGAGGCTTGCTCAGAGAAGTACAGAGCATGAAGAAGGTGATAAGAAGCATCATCATATCCACCATAGGGGTGAAGTCGACACGGGTCTGGACTTTTTTCTGTCTTGAACCTTTTTTCTTTGCCATATTATTCAGCCTCCTCCTTCTTTAAAGTAGTGATAAGATAGTAACGGTTCTCACTCATATCCTGAAGCTCAGACATCATTTTCTTAACGACCTTGTATGGTGTTGCAGCATCAGCCTTGATAGCAATCTTCATCTTGTCGCCAAAAGAAGCGTTGCGTGCTGCGTCTACCCAACACTGGAATTCGCTCATGCCTCCGTTGATAGAGTCTGTAGGAATACCCATTGTTTTCTGCTCGTTATTGATATCAGCTGCCTCATGCTTGAGAACATCAGACATTTTGTTCATAGGAACACCGAAAGATGCAAGTCCGGCAAAGTTCTTCTCCTGTTTTGGAGAGAGAGTAAGACTGCTGAATTTGCTTTCAAATCCGGTGAGCATCTCCTGCATATAACCTGGTTTGTCAAGTCCGATAAAGATTTTACCGTCCTTGTCAACGAGAATCTGCAGAACTTCAGTTTCTGGAACTTTGATCTCTGACACTGAGCCTGGCGCATTAACCTTAACTGCCTCATTCTTCACGAACGTAGAAGTCAACATGAAGAAGGTAAGCAGAAGGACCATCACGTCAGACATAGGGGTCATGTCTATCCAGATGTCGGCTTTCTTAATCTTTAACTTACCCATAGTGATAAAAGTTTAAAAGGGTTAGTAAAAAAGATTAAGCCTCTTCTGTATGGTTAGCTTCGTATGTCTTTGCGATAGTGTAACCAACCTCGTCAAGAGCGTAAGTAAGCTTATCGATCTTGTTTGAGTAGTAGTTATAAGCAACAACGGCGCACCATGAAGTCAAAATACCAGAAGCAGTGTTGACGAGGGCCTCAGAAATACCGGTAGAAAGTTCGAGTGAGTCACCACCACCACCTGCTGCCAGAGCGGCGAATGACTTGATCATTCCGACAACGGTACCGAACAGAGCGGTAAGAGTACCAAGAGTTACGAGAGTTGCCAAGATAGGCATGTTCATCTGAAGAGTAGGCATCTCGAGCTGAACAGCCTCCTCGTGAGCCTGCTGAATCTTAGAAACCTTCTGCTCTTTCTTCAAACCTGGAGTTTTCTCCATCTCTGCATAAGCCTTCAGAGAAGCGGTAACAACGTTACCAACAACACCCTGCTGCTTGTCGCAAAGCTGCTGAGCCTTTGCCATGTCGCCAGCTGAAACAGCTGCCTTTACATTAGCAACGAACTTAACGAGGCTGCTCTTACCATTAGCTGTGCGAAGAGCAAGACCACGCTCTACTGAAAGTGCAATCACAGTAAAGAGAAGAGTGATAATTACAGGAACGACGATACCTCCCTTGTAGATAGTACCGAGCAAGTTGCCTGGAAGTGGAGCGTTAGCGTTGTCGCCACCCTGGAAGTTACCTGGGTTACCGAGTACGAACTGATAGAAGCATACACCTGCGATGAAGCAGAGTACGATGATCCAAATCGCTGCGCGAACGCCCTGGAAGCCCTTCTTTTTAGCTGGGGCTGCTGTCTTTGAATTTGCCATAATTTTTTTTGATTTTAATTTAAGTTATTAATAAATTTAAGTTATATTCGTCGATTAGTGTCAAGCTACTTGATGTATGATTTTAAAGCTTCAGCCGATACATAGGCTCATAGTGATGCAAAGATAATAATTTAATAATTATCACGCATACTTTCTTAAATGATTTTAACAACCACTTAGCGATTTTTTTTAAAATATCTGCTTTATAGCATATTTTATTCGCCTGACTGCATTTTATATTTACATTTATTGTTATTTCAGTAACGCAAGTGTATCCTTTATGCGTTTCATTGCCTCACGGATATTATCGTCGCTTGTAGCATAGCTCATTCTGAAACAATATGGGTCGCCGAATGCATCTCCACCTACAGTAGCCACGTGTCCTACTTCAAGAAGGAACATTGCAAGGTCTGTGGAGTTGTTTATGGTCTTTCCGTTATAGCTTTTACCGAAGAAGCTGCTGCATTTCGGGAAGAGATAGAACGCTCCCTCTGGTTTGTTAACCTCAAGACCTGGAATCTGGCTTGCAAGTTCTACGATAAGGTCGCGACGGCGCTCAAACGCCTTACGCATTGTCTCTACACATTCCTGAGATGTTGTGTATGCAGCCTCAGCTGCCTTTTGGCTTACTGAACACGGACCGCTGGTGTACTGTCCCTGGAGTTTGTTGCAGCCTTTAACGATCCATTCAGGTGCTGCGATGAATCCGATTCTCCATCCTGTCATAGCATAAGCCTTGGATACACCATTTACAATTATCGTGCGCTCTCTCATGCCGTCGACATGTGCAATACTGTGATGTTTGCCGATATAATTGATATGCTCATATATCTCGTCGGCAAGTACATAAAGATTGTCATGTTTCTTGACAACTTCTGCAAGGCCTTTGAGTTCTTCTGCCGAATATACACTTCCCGTCGGGTTGCTTGGTGAGCAGAGGATTATCATTCTTGTCTTTGGAGTTATTGCAGCCTCGAGCTGTTCCGGTGTCATCTTGAAATTCTGTTCAAAGCCAGCTTCTACAATTACCGGAGTTCCTCCTGCGAGCTTTACCATTTGCGGATAGCTAACCCAATATGGAGCAGGTATGATAACTTCCTCACCGTCGTTTACAAGAGCCATTACGGTATTACATACGCTTTGCTTTGCACCGTTAGACACAAGAATCTCGTTTACCGAGTATTCGAGTCCATTCTCGTTTTTAAGTTTGTTAACGATAGCCTTGCGCAGCTCCATATATCCTGGAACTGGAGAATATCTCGAATAGTTCTCGTCGATAGCCTTCTTTGCAGCCTCCTTGATATGGTCAGGAGTGTTGAAATCAGGTTCTCCCACGCTCATGTTGATTACATCGATACCTTGGGCTTTCATCTCTCCGCTTTTCTGCGACATTGCCAAAGTTGCAGATGGTGCGAGTCTGTTAAGACGGTCTGATAATTGTGTCATAATTATTCAACTTATGTTTTACTTGCAAAAGTATATCATTTTATTCTCTTTAACGAGAAAACTGTATTATTTATTTTATAATATGTATTAAAGAGTTGTAAAGACAGGATTTTATTGCATTTTTCTTACAAATGCAGATTGTGTCCCATGCGCAGTTTCTTTGTCTGGAGATATTTATAGTCGTATTCGTTTGGCTCAATCTCGATAGGTACGTTTTCTACAATCTCGAGTCCATACGCCTCCAGTCCTACACGTTTTGTTGGATTGTTTGTAAGCAGTCGCATCTTGCTCACGCCGAGTTCTCTCAGTATCTGCGCTCCGCATCCGTAGTCTCTCTCGTCGGGTTTGAATCCGAGATGTACGTTTGCTTCCACTGTATCCATACCTTTCTCCTGGAGCTTATATGCGGCAATTTTGTTCATCAGTCCGATACCTCTACCTTCCTGTTGCATATATACTACTACGCCCTTTCCTTCCTTTTCAATCATCTGCATCGACTTGTGCAATTGTTCGCCGCAGTCGCAGCGCATACTGCCGAGGATATCGCCTGTAGCACATGATGAATGTACCCTTACGAGCACCGGTTCGTCGTGTTTCCACTCTCCTTTTATAAGAGCCATGTGTTCCAGTCCGTTGCTTGTCTGGCGGAATGGTATGAGTTTGAAGTGTCCGTAGATTGTAGGCATGTCTACTTCTTCTCCCTTCTCCACGAGCACTTCGTGTTTAAGGCGATAAGCTATCATGTCTTTTATGGAAATGGTCTTTAGTCCGTATTTTTCCCCGAATTCGAGCAGTTGTGGCAGACGAGCCATTGTTCCGTCCTCGTTCATCACCTCCATCAAGGCTCCTGCCGGATAGAGTCCTGCCATATTGCAGAGATCTATTGCAGCCTCGGTATGTCCGCTTCTTCTGAGCACTCCATTGTCTTGTGCATATAAAGGGTTTACGTGTCCCGGTCTACCGAATGTCGACGGTTTGGAATTTGGATCGGCAAGCGCCTTGATTGTTTCAGCGCGGTCGTGTGCCGATACACCTGTGGTGCAGCCTTCGAGCTTGTCTACGGTTACGGTGAAAGGAGTACCGAGCATCGATGTATTGTCGGTTACCTGATGCGGGAGGTCGAGTTCCTGGCATCTTGATATTGTTATCGGTGCACAAAGTACGCCTCTTGCATGTTTCAGCATGAAATTCACTTTTTCTGCATCGATTTTCTCGGCAGCGATAATGAGGTCGCCCTCGTTTTCGCGATCTTCATCATCAACAACGATTACGAATTTTCCTTCTTTAAAGTCGGCTACTGCCTCCTCTACTGTATTTAGCTTTAACTTCTCCATTTTATTTATACATTATTATATTATATAAGTAGAAACTTCTATTTCTTTTAATATCCCATTTCTTTCATTCTTTCTACGAGCATGTTGTCTGTTGCTGAAATCTGCTTCAAGTCTCTCTGCAAACGTAAACGGAAGCGCCACATTCTGAAGTAGAAGAACACTCCAACTGGTATGATTATGGCAGAAACCACGTTCATCCATTTTCTTTCAAACGGCCGTGTGTGTGCCTTTACCATTATTATAGGATACTCGTTAAGCAAGTCTATCACCTTACGGTCTCTTGAATTAGAAAGGTCTGTGATGACATTTTCCATCTTCTCTCCTATTCTTTCCATGTCGTGGTCTGGACTGAATTTGAAGAACACGTTGATGAAGTTTGGCGGCGACTTCAGTTTATGGGTCATCGAATATTCCTTTATCGCATTTGTCATTGTCTCAAGACAAGCCTTGTCTGCTGCATAGTCCGGTTCTTCGATGATAACATCCTTTCTCATAACACTGCGTTTTACTCTCATTCCGAGCATCTTCATCAGCAGATTCTTATATAGGTCAACATTGAACACCACGGAATCGTTGTTTGCCTTATATGTGAAGAACACCGCCAATGGTGCGAGCACGGCTGTTGCAATGCTCTTTCCGAACCATATTGCCCACATTCCGCCCTTTGCCATTCTGTATCCCGTGTTGTCGAGGATATAATATACGATGAACACGAGTACAGAAATAATTACCGGCACTCCGAGTCCTCCCTTACGGATGATGGCTCCAAGTGGAGCTCCTATAAAGAAGAATATTATACACGACAGGGCAAGAGTAAATTTGTTTATCGCCTCTATCTTGTGCTGTCGCAGCATATTGTCGCCGTCTTTTGTCACCATTGCCTTGAACTCAAGGTTGCCGACAGAGTTTTGGGCTGCCATTATCGCCTTGTTTACCGCAGCAAGTTTTTTGTCAGACGAGAGTTTGTCGAAGTCTTTGTAGAAGTCCACTTTTCCACTTTCAACTTTTTTCAAGAGTGCAAGCGAGTCCCGTTTACTTATCTGCCTACATCCAAACTGCATCATCATGGCATCGCGGTAGAATGCCCTTCCGATACTATCGTATTCATGACTTATTGAGTCTATTCCCTCTCTAATTTGCGACAGACTCTTTGCCTTGGCGTTGCCGGATATAGAACCTGCATCGGTCAGATTGAAATCATTGTCGAAATCCAATATTATCTTCTTGTCGGCAAAGGTTTCCCGACGATACGGCACACTTGCGCTGCCCGTAACATCGCTTGATTTCATATTTTCAAACCACTCTCCACTGTGTAGTGTCAGCACGAGGTGCTTTTTTTCTGCCGTAGACTGCAACATTCCTGAGTCTGCAAGTATGATTGCTGCATCTTCATAACTGTCGGTCATGCGGTAAATCATTATACCATAGAGCTTTCCCGTTTCCAGATTCTTTTTCTGTACATAAAGGTTGCAGTTTGGAATTCCGTCATAGAAGATTCCCTCCGGGATTTCCAGCTCAGGACTTTTCTGCTTCATCGACAATAGGAGTTGTCCGAACTGCATGTTAGCCTTCGGTGCTACGACATCCTGGAAATAGAAAGATACCCCGGTTACGAAGAGAGTTATCACGATAAGTGAGCGAAATGCCTGCATAAGTGATATTCCTGCTGCCTTTATAGCGGTAAGCTCACTGCTTTCGCCCAAGTTTCCGAAGGTAATAAGTGCCGAGAGCAACAATGCAAGCGGTAAGGCCTGCGGCACAAGCACAAGACTCATATACCAAAAGAACTGTGCAAGGACCTCCAGAGAGAGCCCCTTGCCGATGAGTTGGTCTACATATTTCCACAAGAACTGCATCATCAGCACAAACTGACAGATGAAGAAAGTTCCTACGAACAGCAGTCCAAATTGCCTGGCTATGAATATATCTAATTTCTTTATTCTTAACATTACCTATAGGTGATATGCTGATTGTTGGCGCATATATTGCTGCAAAGATAATGCAAATAAAAAAAACGGCAAAACAAAGATACTTAAAACATCTTTATTTTGCCGTTTATAGTCCTTATTTTCTTTTTCTGTTGGCACGCTGCTGCCGGTATTTGGCTTTTTGCATTGCCGAACCACTTCCATGAGATCCTGTAATGTAGGCTTTTTTCTTTGCCTTCGTCTTTACCTTTCCGTTGTCTGAACTTCCAGCACGTGCCGGACGGAATGTCATGCCGCCCTCAATAATCTGGTCTATATCCATAATCTGAATGTAGAGTTTAGAATTATTCTAAATCGATCAATGATGGAACAGACGTACTCCCGTAAATGCCATTGTTATTCCGTACTTGTCGCAAGTATCGATAACATTGTCGTCGCGCACCGAGCCGCCTGCCTGAGCTATAAACTCTACGCCACTCTTGTGGGCACGCTCGATATTGTCGCCGAACGGGAAGAAGGCATCGCTACCCAATGCCACCTTGGTATTCTTTGCTATCCACTCTTTTTTCTCCGCCATAGTCAATACTTCCGGCTTCTCGGTAAAGAACTGCTGCCATACTCCGTCGGCAAGTACATCGTCGTGGTCTTCGCTGATATATACGTCTATCGTATTGTCGCGGTCTGCACGACGGATGCCCGGTACAAACGGCAGATTCATTACTTTCGGATGCTGGCGCAACCACCATATATCTGCCTTGTTTCCGGCAAGGCGTGTACAATGGATACGACTCTGCTGTCCGGCACCGATACCGATTGCCTGACCGTCTTTTACATAGCATACGGAGTTGCTCTGTGTATATTTCAGAGTTATCAAACTGATTATAAGATCTCTTTTAGCCTCGTCCGTAAATACCTTACTCTTTGTAGGGATATTCTCGAAGAGTTTCGGATCATCGAGCTTCACCTCGTTGCGACCCTGCTCGAAGGTTATTCCAAACACCTGTTTGTGCTCTATCGGAGCCGGTTTATAAGTAGGATCTATCTTTATAACATTATATGTACCCTTGCGTTTTGCACGCAAAATCTCAAGAGCCTCTTCAGTAAAGTCCGGAGCAATGACACCATCGCTTACTTCCCTTTTGAGCAAAGTGGCAGTTGCTGCATCACAGGTATCGCTCAACGCCACGAAATCGCCGTATGAGCTCATACGGTCTGCGCCACGTGCTCTTGCGTACGCACAAGCTATAGGAGAAAGTTCAATCTTCAAGTCGTCAACGAAGTAAATTTTCTTCAGAGTGTCACTCAACGGCAGACCTACTGCTGCTCCTGCCGGCGAAACATGCTTAAAACTTGCTGCGGCTGGCAGACCGGTAGCTTCTTTCAGTTCTTTAACCAATTGCCAGCTGTTTAGCGCATCAAGAAAATTGATGTAGCCTGGACGACCGTTCAACACTTCAATAGGCAACTCACCTTCCTCCATATATATTCTGGAAGGCTTTTGATTAGGATTACATCCGTACTTTAATTGTAACTCTTTCATTATTTTGTTGAATTAGAATCTCTCTACCTTGATTTTGCCTGCAAATTTACTTTTTTTCCTCCATACGGCAAAGGGAACAAACAAAAACTATATATTTTCAACAAAACAAAAAAAACTCCACAAGCGTTTCTATCAAACGCCATCGGTGTTTGCATCAAACGCTACCGGAGTGTTACTTCCCTCTCTATCGAGATTAAGGCTGAGGGTCTTATCTTCACCGGCGAGACCGAAAACGGTTTCTCTCAGATTTCCCCACTGTGGGGAGCCGGCGACAGCATTGCCGTTGAGGCTTTCGAGCGTGAAGGCGACTCCACCCCTTATGTTAAGGGAAGCTTCGTTATCGACTCCCTGGAGCAGTCGGCTCCGGCTCAGGACGATGCCACTTACAGCATCTCACTGAAGAACGACGGCGAACCGGAAATTTATCCGGGAAAGCCAAGCGCTGAGGAATAACTTTTATTAATTTCCACCGAGTTCTCCGAGTTCTCCGAAAGCTCTCAGTTCTCCCAGTTCTCCCAAAACTCCCAGTTCTCCGGAAAACTCCCAGTTCTCCCAGAACTCCCAGAACTCCCATTTAAAAAGAAAAGAATCATGTCAAAATCAATCACTATCAACATCAACAACAAAGAATACCCTTGCCGTCAGACCCTCGGAGCCATGCTTCGCTTTAAGCGCGAGACCGGCAAGGAGGTTACCGAAATGGATGCCGGAAGCATCACCGACACTCTCACCTTCCTCTACTGTTGCATAAAATCTGAGTGTAAGAACGAGAATATCGAGTTCAATATGTCGCTCGACGACTTCGCCGACGCTCTCTCTCCTGAGGATCTTGAAGAGTGGAATAAGGCTAACGCACCTGAAGATGACGCTGATGAAGCGGAAGGCGACGGCGAAAAAAAAAGCTGACGATATGCCAGCTTATGGGATATGCTGTTGGAGTTGTCGGGATGAGGCTCGACGATTTCTGTCGCCTCTCGCCGGAGGAGTTTTCGTCAGTGTCCGAAGCCTTTTCCCATAATCAGGAACAACACGTTGAGGACTCCTGGGAGCGCATGCGTCTGCTTGCCGCCATCACCATTCAGCCCCACTGCAAAAACCGCATCCGTAAGGAACAGCTCGTCCCCCTGCCGTGGGATAAGAAGAATAAAGATAACCAGCTCTCTCAGTCCTCCCAGCTCTCTCATCTCTCCTACCACGGCGACGACCTCACTATAGAGCAGCGTCTGGCAAGGGCTAAGAAGAGAATGGAGATGGAAAAAGAAAGGGAAATTTAGGAATTGCCCCTACCCCCTACAAAACCTACCCCACCTACAAAACCTACCCCACCTACAAAACAATATGAAAGTACTCGACCTTTTCGGCAACGAGACCGAAGTAAGAGAAAGGACTCACGCAGCAGAAGAGGCAAGGCGCAAAGCAGAAGAGGCAAGGGCTACAGTATGGGAATTGTCGGAAGCGGAACACATGGCGATAGAAAGGTTGAAGAACAGAAGCAGAGCCTTATGACGCTCATCCCTGCCATGAACAATCTTTACAGCGCACCATAATACCAGGGACAGGAATCATTGTCATCTGACGATGCAATTTTCAACATCTGGTATCTGCCGCAAACAAAGCAGGATATGCAAGAAATGACAATAAAGGCAAAGATGCTGTTTACGCTAAAATTGCTCATAGAATAAAATAAGTCTATGAGCCATAAACAAGTGAAGAATCTATTGGCAGGTTTAATTTCCTCAAAAGCCTTTTTCTTCTCCTCTTTTGTCATGTCATCTATCGGTTTCATAAGCTGTATTATTTAATGCACTGCAAATATACTAAAATAAAGCTTTAATAAACAAATAAATCATAACAAAAATGTCGAAAGATGTAAAGTTTAACATAAAAATCAATATTGACGGTAAGGAAGGAATAGGAATCGTTACTACGGATGTAAAAAAACTTCGTCAGTCTTTCGACGAGGCAAAGAGTTCGTCTGGGCAACTTCGCGACAAACTTATTACATTCAACCAAGTTATCGGAATTGTTCAGAACATGTCCTCTGCCGTCAACAATCTCCGCGATGTCATGGCTGGTCTTGCCTCCAGCTATAACGCCGTACAGCAGTCTAACACCCTTCTGACCACGGTTATGCGCCAGCGCATGGATGCCACCGACCAGGATATTAAGAAGGTGAACGAGGTTATCAGTGCTCAGTCGCAGCTCGGCGTTGTCAGCGGGACAGTGCAACGCATGGGAGCACAGCAGATTGCAACTTTTCTGAACGAGAAGACTACGCTCAACACTCTTATTCCGGCTATGAACAACCTCATAGCCCAACAGAAAGGAGTGAACAACACTCAGGAGGATGCCCGGAATATCGGAAACTTGTTGGGAAAGGCGATGCAGGGCCAGACTTCCGCCCTGCGGCGTGTCGGCATAACCTTTACCGAATCTCAGGAAAAGGTAATGAAATTCGGTACGGAACAGCAACGTGCAGCCATGCTTGCTGAAATAATCACCGACAACGTGGGCAACATGAATGCCCAGTTGGGGAAGACAGATGCAGGACAATTGAAGCATGTCGAGATGCGTTTTGCTGCAATTAAACTGCAAGTAGGCGAGCTCGCGCAAAAGTATCTGCCGCAAATCACACTCACAGCTCAGGCTCTTTCTATTGTTACGTCGCTTATCACGGTAAGCAACAGCATGAGGGGAGTGATTGCCGTCATTACACAATTGAATATTGCTCAAAAGTTGACTACAGCCAGTACATGGCTATGGAGCACTTCGGGCATTGCTGCCGACAGTATTCTGAAATCTCTCGGAGTGAGCACTTCAATGGCAACGGCTGGTGTGTATTCACTGAGAACTGCCGTGCAGAGTCTTATATGCGCGTCGGTTATCGGTACTGTCCTTGTCGGTCTGAATATGATCATTACCGAAATGATTTCCTCTACCGATTCCGCCGCCAATAGCACTAAACAACTTTCTGAAGCTGAACAGCAGACTGCCGCCGCCCACAAGCAACAGCAACAGCAGATTGCCGGCGTAGTGGCTGCCCTGAACACCGACATCGCCACGCTCCGCAACTTTAAGGGTTCGAAGAAGGAGGAGAAGAAGGTTGTAGACGACATGAACCAGAAATACGGCGAGAGTATGGGCTATTACAGTTCCGTCTCCCAGTGGTACACGGCTCTCGTCGGCAACTCCAAGGCTTACTGCAACCAGATGATAAACGAGATTAAAATACGTGATCTCGCCAACAAGGCGGCTACTGCCGAACAGGAAGCAAACGACATTGTACGCGACAAAAACGGAAAGGCAAGGAAATTCAGCAAGGGTCTCAGCCCCCAAAATGCTAAAATGGTTGCGACGAACGACCATGGAGGTTTTAAATTCGTGGGCAAAACCGATATCGAAATTGCTCGAGATAAATACAGCTCCAAAATGTCTGAGGCTAAAAATTACCGTTCTCAGATGGAGTCTCTCGTCAAGCAAAACTCCAATACCACCTACAACAAATACAGCGGTTACTCCCCTACAACACCTACCACCCCTACAACACCTACCACCCCTACCACCCCTACCACCCCTACCACCCCTACCAAATCTACCCCCTCTACCCAATCCTCCCCCAAAGAGGACACCTCCCTCCAGGGTCAAATCAACGCCCTCCAACAGGAAATCAACCATACCAAGGACGCGGGGCTCAAGGAGGTTCTCCAGTCTCTCCTCGACATGCTCGCCCGTGAGCGCACAAAGATACAACAGACTGCTGCAAGTGCCGCCGCCAATGCCGGCACACAAGGTAAAGCAACCTCCATACAGCAGTCTGTCGTGTCTTCATCTCTCGATATGGGGAAAATTAAGGGTGTCGACACTTCCAATATCAAGGTGAACGTAAAGGTCAAGGGCACCGACGAACTGGAGCGCATGCAGCAGGCCATCGCCTCTCTCTCCAACATCGACCTTCAGAGTTTCAGCGGCGTGCAGCAGGCTCTGCAAAGTATTGCCAGCATCTCCCAACCTACCGCCCAGGGCTTTGCCGCTGCCGGAGCAGCTTGCTCGGCTTTGGGCGGTGCCCTGCAACAGCTCGGCGAGGATTCCGCCGCAGCCAAGGCGGGTATGGTTATCGCCGCTATCGGACAGCTCGTTCTCTCGTTTTCACAGGCTATGGTGTCGGCGGCTCAAGCTGGATGGATAGCATGGCTCGCCTTCGGTATTGCCGGCACGGCACAGCTCATCAGCCTTATTGCTACAATCAGCGGATTCACCACCGGCGGTGTGGTTGCCGGCTCTCAGGAGCGGGGCGACAAGTTGATGGTGGGTGTGAACAGCGGTGAGATGATTCTCAACAAGGCGCAGCAGCGCCGCCTCTTCGACATCGCCAACGGCAACGTCTCCACCCCACGTGTGGACACGTCGCCCGGACGTCTCGACTACTCCGCCATCTCTTCCGTGGCGATGATGGCTGCCGCCTCGGCTCAGCCGCAGGTGGTGGAGTTCCGTATCAAGGGCAACAGTCTGTATGGAGTGATGCAGAACTACAGGAGAATATCGGGGAAAAGTTATAGGATATGATAAACCCACCCTGACCCTCCCAAAGGGAGGGAATGAGATTACTCCATAGCTCCCCCCCCTACAACACCTACAAAACCTACCCCACCTACAAAACCTACAAAACCTACAAAATATGATTTACCAAGCCTCTTTCATCAACCGCAAGGGCGACACCATTTCTCTCGCCATCTCGATACCTTCCCTCCCTGAAGGCACCGCCCGTCTCGACGACGGCTCTGCCGGAGTATATCTTGCCGCCGACGACGCCATTACGATAGAGGGTAGTGCGAGTGACACGTTCGCCCATATACTTTCTTCTACTGCCGCCGTCAATATAGTAACCGTTGACGCTCTGACGGATTTCTTCCGCCCCTCGGTGTTCGACGCTCCCGTCTCCATATCGTGCAACGGCACGTGCGTCTTTGCCGGCTATCTCTCGCCGCAGAGCTACGACCAGGACTATATCGACCCTCTCGACGATTTCCAGCTTAACTGTGTCGATGCTCTCTCTGCCTTGCAGTATGCCAAATACAGGAATGTCGGTGCCGGGGGCGTGGACTTCGCAAAGGTGAAGCTTAATGCCGAGCAACTGTCTTTCCTCGACATTATTAGGGAACTGCTCCAGACTGTCAGCGGTGCCGTCGGCTCTTCGCCGCGTCTCTTCTACGACGGCAGCAAGGCTCTCGACGCTACGGCAGATAACCGGTACTCCATTTTCTCGCAGGTGTCGGTGAACGAGCTGCTCTTTTTGGGCGATGAGGAGGATGACGTCTGGACTCAGGATAAGGTGCTGGAGGAGATTATGCGCTATCTCGACTTGCATATCACGCAGAGGGGAAAGGACTTTTACGTCTTCGACTGGCAGACGGTGCGCTCGGCTCAGTCGGTGGAATGGCACGACGTTCTCGGCTCTGACATCATTACGGAGAATCTCTCTACTGAAACTCTTACGGTACAGAACGTGGAGGATACTTCCACGCAAATCAGTATCGGAGAATGCTACAACAAGCTTATTCTTACCTGTGATCTTCAGGAGATGGAGAATATCATAGAGTCGCCGCTCGACAGCGATTCTCTTTCCGACGGATTCCCGGGAGGACGGCAGCACTATATGACGGAATACAGTGCCGAAGGCGAGGGTACAAGTGCATTCTTCGATTTCAAGAAGATGGTGAAGGAGGGAGCGAGCGACTGGAGCGGTTCTACGATTACCGAATGGTTCATTAAGGTGATGAAGGCTACCAACTGGAAGTTCTATTCCATGCGCTCCGACATTTACTCCCGTTTTCTTACCCGCCACAACCAGCAGTTCTTGCCAAACTATCTTTCCGACAATATCGGAGCGGCGGTGCTTTCTCTCGGCAAGATTGAGAAGACGAATGCTAAGCAGGACGATTCTCTCGTGAACAGTATCAGCATGGAGCAGCAGCTTGTCATCTCCACCGGCTCTTTCTGCCGCGAGTCGCAACTTTCCGACGAGGAGTTTCTTGACGCTATGGGAACGATGATAAAGAACAACGCCCCGTTGGCTGAATACACGGGGAATATTGCCGGAGGCGTGTTCTCGCCTTCTGACGATGCGGTTACTAATTATATCTGCATCGACGGAAAGATGATTCTTAACCCACACATGCCGATGACGGCAAAGTTCAGTCTGCTCTACGATCACGACTGGAGGAATCCGGGGTTTCCTGGCGGCAGCGGCCTTACTCCTGACAGTGAGGGAAAGATTGATCCGTGGCACAAGACGGTGTACAGCAGCAAGAACGGCGACGGCAAGAGATACTACACCCGCAAGTTTTTCCGCGCCGACACGCCGCGCGCCGATGAGGCCTACGACCCGAAGGCGGCTTACAGCGACCCTTTGCAGGGCGAGGTCGAGAGCTACGGCCTTTGTCCGTTTACCGAAAAGGGGGAAAAGTCTCTGAAGTTCAACTACAGTGCCGTGGGTGACAGCTCCGACAAGATTTCCAAGGTGGGTGTGCTCTGCTGTATGCTCATTATCGGTAACAAGTGTGTGGTGGAGAAGACTCCTGATAATGACCTCGGCACCGGCGTTCCCTACACCGGCAAGGGATATCCGGAGGATTTCGTGTGGATGCCGTACAAGGAACTTGCCGACTGCAAGGACGAGGATGAATACTACCGGCAGTCGTTTTCCATAGGCTTTAACCCTAAGGTCGGGGATTGCCTCGTGGGTGCAAAATACGACATGCAGCTTAACCACTCTTACCTGCTCGGCATCGACGACGACGGCATCGCTATTCCTATCAAAAAGGGTGATAAGGTGAGCGGACAGGTTCGCTTTTCTATCCTCGGACCTTATAATATGGTATGGAATGATGTTGTCCGTCGCCATCCTACTATGTTCCGCCATACGAAATGGACGGAAAACTCGGTGGCTGTGCTCCGCAAGGTGGCAAGCATCGTCATTACCGACCTCTCCATTACGGTATGCTCCGACAGCGGTCTTACTTATACCGACGGCAATAAGGATCTCGTGTATATGAGTGATACGGATGAGGCTTTTGTCAACAAGAAGGACGACATCGACTTCAAGATCACTTCGGCACTTACTTCGGCTGAGGCTGCCGCCTTAGGTGTCAAGAACGCCATGAGCATTTCCACGCCGCTCGACATTGCCGACGGCTCCGGTCTTCTCTCTATATACGACCACTACCGCAACGATCGCGCCAAGCCTGAACAGCTTTACGTGGATTCCTATTACACGGAGTATCACCTGCCGCGCGTCATTCTCAAGCAGAACGTGTGCGACCCCGGCTGCAAGGTTTCTCCCTTCTCCCGTTTCCGCCATGAGGCTCTCGGCAAGGATTTCTATCCTTATGTCCTCAGCAGAAATCTGATGGACGGCAGTACAGAACTTGAAATGAAGGAATGCTTTTAGGAATTAGGAATTAGGAAAGAGGAATTAGGAATTAGGAAAGAGGAAAGAGGAATTAGGAAAGAGGAATTAGGAATTATTACTCCATAGCTTCCCCTACAAAACCTACAAAACCTACAAAACCTACAACACCTCCCAAACCTACAAAACCTACAAAACCTACAAAACCTACCAAACCTACAAAACCTCCCCCACCTACAAAACCTACAAAACAATGATTAAAATTAAACTCTTCTCAAAACCAAAGGAAACCGCCTCTACCTCCAGAGGTTCCGTGATTACCTCTTCCGGAGTTGTCAACGTCTCCGGCACTGAGGCTAACCACGCCGCCACTGCCGACCGCGCCACCAAGGCGGACTATGCCGACAAGGCGGGCAGTGCCGCCACTGCCGACTATGCTTCAAATGCGGCTTATGCGGCTCATGCCGGTCTGGCTGACACTGCCATGCAGCTCGACCAGAACTCTCCCGTTTTTGACACTTTCCTCAGAAAGGATAAAAACGACACGTCTGACGTTGATTATATTTTCGGCGGCAACGTCTCTTTTAAGAAAATAGTTTCCATGTTGAAGGGACTTGCCATCGGGAAAAACTGTTCTGTTGATGAGGCTGGCGATGCCGTTCTGCGCGACATTTCTGCCCGTGAACTCTCTTCCTCCGACTACGACTATGCCGCTCAGTCGGGCTACGGCATGAAGCGGCGCGAGGACGGAAAGTTCAAGCTCTCGCTGACTGACCTTGAAGTGTGGGGAAAGGCGGTGTTCCATGAGCTGGAGATTAGAAAGCTCTCCTACGTGGGCGGCAACTTCATCTTCTCGCCTGCCGGCAGTACGCTGATGCACGTCGAGGAGGTGAAAAATGAAACGGCTCAGGGAGTGTCTTCGATAATCACTGGCTACAAGTGCTATTTCCTTGCCGACAACGGCACTACGGCAACGGAGAACATGTGGAAGGTGGGCGACCTCGCCTACTCGCAGTCGTTCGGCATCAAGGAGGGTGTGTATGAGAACGTGGGCAACAGAAGGTACTGGCGCAAGGTTACTGCCGTGTCTTCGGAGAGCGAGCAGATTACGGACGCCGACGGCAACGTACTCTACGACGGTCAGAAGTTCGGGTGGATTACTCTCTCCAATCTCATTCCCGGTGCAGGATATGAAGACGGCAGCGATGCTCCTCGGGCTGGCGATGCCGTGTGCTGTCTGGGCAATGTTTCTGATGAGGAACGTCAGAACGCTATCGAGATTCAGACCGTGGGCGACCTTGCTCCTGCCATCATCCAGTATGGAGGTATCAAGACATTCTCGCTGACTAATTGCGTCAAGACACAGATTAGTCCTAAGGGGAATAAGTTCATAGGCGATTTTTCCACAACGACAGGTACTGACATCGGCGGTGCCATTACCGACATCAACAGCAACTTGTCTGACACAAACGGCAGAATAACCAATCTCAACGACTATACTACCAATGCAGTCAAGAAGATTGAGGGAGAGATTACGGATGTAAAGAAGACCGCCGAAGATGCGGAAAGCGATGCGCAGGATGCCCTCGAGGGTGTTACGCAGGTAAAAGGCAGTGTTACAACACTACAGACTGACGTGAATGGCATCACGGGAACGGTAGCGAAACTATCTGAAAAGGTTGACGAGAACGGCAACCAAATCGAAGCACTTGAAACAAGCGTGAGCGAGATTAAGCAGACCGCCGACAGCATCTCCATGAAGGTAGACCAGCAGTCTGTCCGTGGGCGCAACCTTATCCCTCGTTCCTATTTCTTCAACACTTCACGCATCTACGGAATAGGACAGAGGAAGTTCACGCTCGAAGCAGGGAAATACTACTCTCTTTCTGTCAACGGACATATCGACGCTGCACTGAAGAACGGCGGCGGTGTACTGCGTGCCTTCATCTTCAATTCTGCATGGACGTTCCAAAAGTATCTCGACATCGACAGCACTACGGACATTACCGCAACGTTGGAGGGTAACAGCAGCTTTACCGTCGAATCCACTGGCGAGTATTACTTCCAGGCTTATCCGTTCCACCCTACGGGTAAATTCAAGGACACGAAGCCGCAGGAGGACGGACTGATTACTCTCAACTGGGCACAGCTCGAAGAGGGCAGCGTCTGCTCCCCATGGTCTTTGCATGAGAGTGATCCTGCCATTAGCGGCAACTTCCTGCCTGTCCTCTCCGACAGCAAATGGTCGAGGGTAGGCGATATTCAGGAGGGTGCGCTCGACACAGGCTTCCGCAAGCTGCAAGCCCTGCACTACAAGAACACTTCTTCATCTGAGGTTGACGTACTCTATATGAACAATATCTTTGCTCCAGACAGCGGCGAGGTCTACACCTTGTCGTTCTGGGCAAAGGGCAGCGGAACTTTCAAGAGCTTTCTCTATCCTGAAGCATGCGAGCGTGTGGCGGACAACTTCGGACAGGTGGGAACAGGCGAGGACGGCTATCTTCCCCATACCCTCACCTCCGACTGGCAACGCATCCGCATAGCCTACTGCATCAAACAGCTCTTCGGCAACTACTTCTACAATGCCGGGTTCAACGCTGCATCGGGCTACACTTCTAACTGGGACGTTACAGGGAGTACGTCTCTCCAGAGCTACACCATTGACGGCTGGAACGCAATCCGTGTCTCCAAGTCTTCAGGTGCAAGCTATTGCGAGATTTCCCAAGCCGTGGGAGCGTCCCTGTGGGCTTCATGGTGGACTGTTACCTTCAAGTCGAAAAGCCCTTCTGTCATGCGCATCTATCTTTCGGGAATATCCCTCGACACGATAGACAACAGCGGAATGACGGTCTGCGTGGACGGAGAGGACCAGTCGGTGAAGAACGACGGCAGCGTGAACTACGTCGAGATTTCCGCAAACACTTCCGCCTACACGGAGCACTCCGTTACCTTCAAGGCAAGTTCCGCCCTCTCCTCCGCACGCATCTACTTCCGCACCTACGGCAGTTACTTCTTCATCACAAAGCCGATGCTCACCCCCTCATCGCAAAAGAGCGGTTTCTCCACTCGTGAACAGGGCACAGTGTGCTGCATCCTCCCCTGTCGCCTTGAAGCCGGCAGTGAGGTATGGATTGGCGGTGTGAAGTTGGAACAGGGCGGACGTATGACCGACTACACGGAGGACGGTGTGAGCGTTGATGAACTGCTTGCTACGGGAATTGATATTACAAGAGGAACAGTGCTGATAACAGCCAACAAGTTTCAGGTAAGGAACAACAAGGGTGAAGATACGTTCAGCGTAGACGAGAGTGGACGTGTGTACATGAAGAACGTCAACTTCGGAGGAATGATTAACAAGCAGGCGGTGGATGTTACAACCGCTAATCTCGCAGCACTCTTTAACCTGACGCAAGACAGTTTTTCCTATCAATGGCTCGGAGTGCCGAATGTGGAATACATGTTTGGAATATACTATTTCAATGAGGCTTTGGGGAAAACCGTCAACGACTATCCCCTCAGCCTTTCCATGCCGTCAGCATACGTTGACCCGAACGGCTACGCATGCGGCGATGTCTACGACAGCAACGGCAAGCTTGACCTTTCTCTGCTGAAGAAGGTGCGCTCACTCGTCGGCAACACGGTACTGATATACAACGACAGCACGGAAGATGTTGCGGTTACAGGAATGAGTAGCTACTTCGAAGATGTATGGCTATCCGCATCTTCTCAATCTTCTAATGCTAAAACATCTGTTGTCGTTCAGTCGGAAGATGAGACTTCGGCAAAAGTTCAGTCGGCAATATCTACTCAGGCAAGCGTCAGTACCTCGCCATCTCAGGGCGGTGCGGTTACGGATGCTACCAACGGACTTGAAAAGCCTACGACAAGCGGAACTATTAACCCTAATCAACGCTATGCAGGGCGCAGGCGCAACGAGGTTACGGTAACGCTGAAAGGCGGAAAGCATCAGTTTGTGAGCCTGTCATGCGTCTGTGAGGTTGGCTCTGGCGGATGGGAAAACATCTACTGGCTTGTGAACTACGGACAGGGATTCAATACTTAATTAGGAATTAGGAAAGAGGAATTAGGAATTATCCTCCCAACCTACAACACCTACACCCCTTACAAAACCTACAAAACAATTAAAACATCAACAAACATGCGAAAAATCAGAATCGGCAACGACATTCAAGTGTCGTGGGAAGTAAAGACAAACGGCGAAGCCGTAAGTCTTGAAGGGCGGACACTAAGGCTATACGTCCGTTCCGCCTATCAGAAACAAGAGATAACGAACTTCACGGTCAGCGGCTGCATCGTCAGCTTCCTCTACCCTGCATCCATGCAGAAAAGCACGGGGGCAAGGGCGGTGGAGATTGTAGATACCACAGCAGGACAGGAAAGAACCGTCTGTGCCGACAGGGCTTTCGTTCTCGTCGCCCATTCCATAGAGGAAGGAGACGGATGCGGCTGCGGATGTAATTGCGACTGCGACTTCGACGAATATATGGTTTCTCTGAAAAGCAATGTTCTAATAGGTCGCCCCGGCATGAGTGCCTATGACATCTGGCTCTCTTTGGGCAATACCGGAACGGAACAGGATTTCCTCAACTCCCTGAAAGGGGAAAAAGGCGACCCGGGAAGCGGAGGGGGCGGCGGTGGGGAGGGGACAGAAGGGACACTCAGCGACGCTGACGTGGATACAATATGGAAAGAATCGTGATTTTACTATCATTTTTTTTAATCTTTAAATTTTAAACAATTATGGCAACAAAAAAATTCATTACTGACGAGAACCTGAAAAGGTTCGCAACCAATGTGAAGTCCGCCATCAAGACAGCAGCTGATGAGGCTAAGAAGAATCCGGCGGTGAAAACCATCAACGGCGTAAGCATTCTCGGCTCGGGCGACCTTACTCTCTCCGATATCGGAATTGACGGCGACATCGTAAGAGTCGTGGCAGCCCTGCCTGAACTGACGGATGCGGCTTACAACAAACTGTACCTCGTTCCCGTGAGCGGTGCGCCCGACGGCAACTCGTATGCGGAATACGTGAAGGTGAACAACGGCACTGCCGACAAGTGGGAGAAGCTCGGAGAGTGGAAGGCTGACGTGAAAATCGAAAACGCCACCACAACAGCCGCCGGACTGATGAGCGCAGCCGACAAAACAATTCTCGACACCATCAACGCCGACTACATCAAGTCTACGGACGCAAGCCTCACAGACAGCGATGTTGACAAACTGTGGAACGAAGCATAAAACGGACATTACCGCCCTGCCTCTCGCCTCTGAGGGGGAGGGTTTGCAAATTAACAAAACAATTAATCTTTAAATTTTAAACAATTATGGCAACAAAGAAATTTATCACAGACAGCAACCTCCAGCATTTTGCAGCACTCGTAAAAACAGGCTATGCCAATGCCGACACGGCGGTGAAAAACGCCCTTACCACGGAGATTAACGCAGCCAAATCGTCAGCAGCCGGTGCCCTTGCCGAGGCGCAGAAGAAGATTGCAAAGGGCGGACTGAAGACCATCAACGGACAGTCGCTCGAGGGTTCGGGAAACATCGAGCTTGACTTCACCGTAGCTGAAATCGTTACCGCACTCCCCGAAATTGCAAAGGCTACAAAGAGCAAAATCTACCTCGTGCCCTCAAGCACTACGGGAACGAACAACACCTACGCCGAATGCATCAAGATTACCGTTGACGGCAGCGACAAATGGGAGAAGATCGGAGAATACCAGGCGAACATCGACCTTACCCCTTACGCCAAGGTCGCTGACCTCGAAAAGAAAGTTGACAAGGTTTCGGGCAAGCAGCTCTCTACCAACGACTACACAACGGCTGAGAAGACCAAGCTTGCAGGACTTGACAACTATTCCCTCGCCAAGGCCGACGGCAGCGACGGCGGCATTGACATCAAGCTATCCAAGGGAAGCACCGTGCAGAACACCGTCAACATCCCTCTTGCCGCTTATTCCGTATTCCCTGCATCCTCTACAGACGGACTGATGTCGGGCGACGACAAGAAGAAGTTGGACCTATTGGGACTTTCGGGGTCTTCAGTTCCCGACTCAGGAATGGAATTGACTCTGACGGGCGTAGGCAGTATTATAATTCCCTTTGTAAAATCCAATATGGCAGATGCCGGATACGGTCTCATGATGGGTTCAGACAAGAAGACTCTTGACACCATCGCCGCCGACTACATCAAGTCTACCGACTTTGCTGACCTCTCCAACTCCGACATCGAGACCCTCTGGAACAACGCAAAATAAACATCTTGCATTTAGCGGCATGGCGGAAAAAGTCTGCCGCACCGCTTTTATCTACAACCGCGCTCTTTGACTTGTTGGAATACCGCCCGGAGGAAAGGGAAGAGTAATGATATTAATACCTTTTAACTCCATATTATTGCAAGACAGTATTCTTTTTATTACCTTTGCATTGTAAAAAGAAAAATATAAATGAAAAAATACAAAGTAAGAGAGGTCTTGCAGATGCTGGAAAAAGACGGATGGCGGGAGGTCAGGACAAAAGGAGACCACCGACAGCTGAAGCATCCGGAAAAGCCAGGCACCGTAACGGTAAGAGGCAAGGGAAGCGAGGTGTTGAGCCAATTCCTTCTCAACAGCATTTGGCATCAGGCAGGATGGAAATAAACCTGCACTGCCTGCAATGGAAAAACTCAAATACTTTATCATATAAAAAAGATGGCATAATTATGGAAAAGGTAACAGTTAGCGTACAATGGTGCGGAAGCAATTTCGGAGCCACATTCTCCGGCAATGTGCCAGGGGCTGTGGCATTCACCGCAAAGGACATCGAAGAACTGCAAAAGGAAGCACACGACACACTGGCTTTTCATGTTGAAGGTCTCGTGGAAGACGGTGAAGACGTGCCGCAATGGCTGTGCGACGGCAATTACGAACTCGTGTTCAAATACGTTGACGTTGCAACGCTGCTCCATGCATGCGAGCCTTACGTTTCGCTCGCCGCAATAAGCCGCGCCTCGGGAATAAACCGGGGACAGCTGTCCCACTATGCCAACGGCATGAAGAAGCCGCGCGAAGAACAGCGGCGGCGAATTGTGGAAAGTCTGCACTCCATAGGCAAGCGGCTGCAATGCGCAACTTGTATGTAAGGTTTTCCCTCATTTCCTTTGATGTTTTCATCCAATGAAGGCATAAAACTATAAAGAACTCCGGGCTGTCCGTACGTGATGTACAGGCAGCCTTTTTTCTCGCAAGCGGTATTCCACACAAGCTGGAGTGCCGCTTGTTTTTTATTTTATAACATCAAAAAATCGGAACCATCATGGACGAATTACTCAAGATAACGAAAGAAACGCTGGGAAACATCTTCTCGACGATTAAGAAAAACGTGGAACAGATTGCTGCAAGCAAGGCGGACGCCAAGGATGTATATATAATGACTGCCGCACTGCTTGCCAACAAGGAAATAATATCCTATGACGGAACTGTGCCTGCATCGGCAAAAATCTTCGGGAATATACTCTATAATACTTCCACGGGAAAATTCCATTACTGGAACGGTAGAGCAGCAACTGTAATCCCACTCATTAGTTTATTGAACTCTGCCGTAGGAAATATAGAAACAGCACCAATCAGGCCGATTTGGAAAATTGACAAGGCAAGATGGTCAACCGTCACCCCCTTCAACGTCCTTGACGGCACGGTAACAGCCATCTACAAGGGAGCGACCGTGAACGGCTACACCAAATGGATTCTCTTTGTATATGAAGACAGCGAGACTCAGACATACACCGCCTGGAAGACAGGAAGCCCCAAATACATCTACGGCAAGCACGCCTTCGACCCCGACCAGCCGCTACTGCCCTGGGAGCTGTGGCTGCCGTCAGACCTCGCTACAGGAAGCGTGAGCGTGGACTGGTAACGGACATTCTACCTCCTGATCCCCGGGACGGTTCCGGAAAACGACGGGAACGGCTCCCGTCTCCCTCCGGAGCCGTTCCCGTTGCCCTCCGGAGCCGTGCAAAATTTAATTTACAAAAACAACATTCAATAATGGAAATATCAAATTCACTTTCAAAATCGGGCGCAAACGCCGCTGTAATTACCACTATGGGCGGTGAAGCCTTGACAGCTTTGTATGATTTAAGGTGGATGCTCGTATTCATCGTGGTGCTGATATGTGCCGACTTTTGGTTTGGTGTCAGCGAGAGCATCAAGAAACACGAGCACTTCCGCTTTTCGAGAGCCGGGCGCAGAACGTGCAACAAGGCGGTAGATTACCTCACGTATTTGCTTGTGGGCGCACTCCTCGGAATGGCAATCTTCGAGCCTCTCGGCTGGACAGACCACACCACAACGGCAGCCGTAGGTTTAGGCTTCGGCTGCATCTGGGAGATAGACTCCATTGTGGGTCATGTGTGCGCCCTGCACGGAATAACAAACCGTTTCAGCGTCAAACGCTTCATCATCTCGCTCATCAAAAAGAAGAACGAGGACGTGGGCGAGGCACTGGAGGATGCGATGGAGGAGAAAGCCGACAAGTAAAAACAAGTTTGCGACAAGAAAAAGAAAACAGCGTTCTTTGACTTATTGGAATACCGCTAATTTGTATACACCTCTTGTACATTTCAAGAAAACATATTATTTTTGCAAGCAAAATATGCTATATGTATTATATTTGGTTTGATGAAAGTGATAAAGAAGGGATATACTATTCTAATTTTTATGGAGGCATTCTTGTCGACTCTAAAAATTACGAAAATGTAATATCAATGTCTAAAGCAAAAGTCCAAGAGTTAAATATCACAGAAGAAATTAAATGGCAAAAGGTAAATGAGTTTTGGTTTGAGAAATACAAAGAACTCATTAATTTTATATTTGATTTGCTTTCGGACGGGTTCATAAAGATCAGAATATTTTTCAGAAGCAATCAATATATTGCTCAAGGTCTTACAAAAGAACAGCAGAAGAAAACATATCAATTACTCTATTATCAATTTGTAAAGCACGCTTTTGGTTTTCAGTTTTCAAATAAAACAGGAAAACCTATATTTCTGAAAATAATGCTTGACGACATCCCACTAAAAGGGGAAGATAAAAAGGAATTTAAAAATTTTATCTTTGGATTAAATAACGACGAAGGGTTTAGAAAGGCAAATATCCATATAAAGCAATCAGATATTTGCGAGGTTGATTCTTCCGAACACTTAATGTTGCAGTTTATGGATTTAATTTTAGGTTCTATATGTTTCCGTCTAAACGACAAGCATAAAATAAAAGACACGATAACTGGGAAAAGAGGGAAAAGAACCATTATCAAGGAAAAGCTTTATAAACATATAAACACAAAAATAAGACAGATAAAGCCAGGTTTTAATATCGGGGTTAGTACGGGTATAAGTAATATAGAGGAAAGATGGACTTTGCCATATAGCCATTGGAGCCTTCATCCTAATAATTATATTCGCGATTTAACAAGGACAAAGAAACAAAAATAGCCCCTACGTATCTACACGAGTGAGCTACAAACACGTAGCCTTTCAATACGATAAGGACTATTTTTATTTGCAAAGGTAGGTAAAAATATATAAACTACAAATATATTCTTATCTAAATTAAGATATTTAACATTTATCAAGCGGTATTCCACAAGTCGGAGTACCGCTTTTATTGTATAACAAATAAAGTAAGACAAAATGGAATCAAGCAACACTCTAATAGAGAAGATTAAAGAATTTGAGGGCTACAAGGCAAAAGCCTACAAGGCAATCCCCTCGGAGAAGTTCCTCACCATCGGCTACGGACACTACGGAGCTGACGTAAGAAAAGACATGCGCATTACAAAGGATGCGGCTACGGAGCTGTTGAAAAAGGACCTCGCTCCCATAGAACGCTACCTAAGCGGAACGGAGGGCATAGACAATCAGTTCAAGTTCGATGCCTGCGTGGACTTCTGCTTCAATTTGGGAATGGGGAACTTCAGCGGCTCCACGCTGCACAAGAAAATCCTCGCCCACGCTCCCGAAAAGGAGATAAGGGCGGAGTTCATGCGATGGGTCTACGGAGGAGGGAAACGTCTGCCGGGACTTGTGAAGAGAAGGGAATGGGAGGCGGAGAGATTTTTCGGTAAGAAATAGATTATAGCCGAAGTTATCCCGACAAAGTTTTCGCTCTGTCGGGAATTTTTATGTATTTTGCTTAAAATCTCACTTCATCCCCTCAAACGCATCAATAACCGTATCACTGAGAATCCTGGCATACGTCTGCTCCGTCGTCTTGATGGAAGAATGTCCCAGCACCTTCGACACAACCTCCATTCTCACTCCATGGTTCAGCAGATACATCCCGCACGTCCTTCTCCCCCAGTGCGACGCTATCGGCTTGTCAATCCCGGCAGCATCCGCCACCACCTTTAGCCTCAGGTTATACTGTTCGTTGCTGATCTTCGGCAGAGCATACCCGTAGTGCTCCAGAATCTCCAGCGCCTTATCCGTCAGCACCACCATAAATTCCATGCCTGTCTTCCGCCTACAGCCCCTCAATATCATACGCCCGCGTTCCTCGTCCACACGCCGCCAGTCAAAATCCATCAAGTCAGAATAAGCCAGCCCCGTATAACACTGCATCAGGAACAAGTCCCTTACCCTCTCGATACTCTCCGTCGGCATCGTAGCCTTCTCAATCCTCCTCAGCTCCGAATCAGTAAGAAACCTCTCCCCGCTGCTCTTCCCCTTATCCAGCTTCACACCGAAATACGGGTTTCTCCTCGCCAGTCCCAGCATCACCGCATCCGCCACGTAATGTTTCAGGAACTTGTGGTAGCTGTACACCGTCGACTGCCTGTTCCCCTTGCTCTTCAGAAAGTCATCAAACTTCATGACGTTCACCCTCGTCAAGTCGCCGAACTCGGAGATACGCCCGAACTCTCTCAACACCGGCACCAGCTTCCGTTGCGTCTTCCGTGTCGTCTCCCTTATATCCTTCCGTGTCTCGATCCTCTCTTCCACCCAGTCGATAAACGACACATTCTCACTCTTTTCCTCCTTTCTCCTTATCCATTCGCCGAAGAGGCCGAAGTCAAACACTTCCCCCTTCATCTGTCTCTCGGCAATATATCCGTCCACCTGTTTCTTCACGGCAGCCACCCTGGCGTTCAGTTCCTCCGCCTCCACCGAGTTCACCACACCGCCATGCGCCAGCGACCACTGGTCCCTGTATACCTTTACTCCAGTAGACAGATATTTCTTCCTGCCGTTCATCTGCACCTCAACCTGCACCAGAGCTGCTTTCTGTTTCGTCGCCGTCTTTTTGCGGTCAAACACCACTCTCACCAAAGGATACTTAATCATACTTTCTCTCTCCTCTAAAATTAAAAAATTACACAATAAGTTCCGTTTCCGGAGCACTGACGAAAAGAATAAAAAGCGGTAGAATGTTCAGTACAAAAGCGGTAGAATTAAAATCTCGAAAAATCCCAAGAAACCTCAAAAGATCTCATTTTTTCAGTTTCTTTTTTCTCCCAATTCCAATCCTTTCCTTATCCCCGATAGCCCTTAACTCTCTGGCTATCAACAAAAAAGGGATACTCAACGAGTATCCCTTCCTGTGATCCGCTTGGGGTTCGAACCCAAGACCCCAACATTAAAAGTGTTGTGCTCTACCAACTGAGCTAGCGGATCTCCAAGTCTTATTTCCTAAAAGCGAGTGCAAAGGTATAACTTTTTCTTCAATCTTCCAAATTATTATGTAACTTTCTTTAATTTTAGGTCATTTTTTCTTCTTATCCACCCTTTAAGTGTTATTATACGGCAATATCTAGGCAGAACAAATCCTTTTTATGCAACTGCCATTATTTCTCGATAAAAACCTTAAAAACAGCATAGGCTATTCTTTTGTTTCCGAATCAACAGGAATTTTCTTTTCCTTGTCTTTAGTAACATAGCGCTGATAATAGGCGATGAGAATCGTGGTTAGAGGCAAGGCAACAATTAGTCCAATAAAGCCAAGCAACGTTCCCCACACCGAGAGGGCAAGAAGCAGAATTGCGGGGTTCAGTCCCATAGCCTTTCCCATCACCTTAGGAGTTACTACCATATCTATTATTATCTGCACTATACAGAATACAGCAAATGCCGAGGCAAAGATAATCCAGAAATTCTGTCCTGTATCGGCAGCCTTGAGCAAAGCAAGAAAGGCTGTAGGAATAAGTGCGAACGTATGCAAGTAAGGCACCAAATCCATTATACCGATAAGTATGCCGAGACCTATAGCCATCGGGAAATCGATTATTGTGAATCCTATGCAAAAGAGAATGCCCATGATAAGTGCCACGAGCGACTGTCCTCTGATATAGTTGTTAAGTTCTTTTTCCACATCGTGCATCAGTGATTGCCAGAACGGGCGCACGCTCTTCGGGAAGATTTTTATCCACTTTGTCGACAGATACTCATAGTCGAGAAGAATGAAGAACATATATAATAAGGTGATAAGCGATGCCACGATACTTATTACGATGCTTGCCGTCTGCCCCAAGACGCTAAACAGCTTAGGCATGGCAGCCTTGATGGCATCGGCAACATCCTTACGCTTGAAAATCTGTTCTATGGTCTCCTTGTTCTGATGAAGCCATTGCTGTACTACAGCCTGAAAGCTCTCGCCGTCAGTTCCCTGCCGAATATATTGTGAAGCCACGTCGGCAAGTTTTTCAAATTGTTCGAGCATCGGTGGTATGATGAGATAGAATACTCCTCCAACTACTGCAAGCACGAAGATGAGCGTTACGACAATAGAGAGCGCCCTTGTCGGTACATGCAACTTGTATTGCACGAACTTCACTATAGGATAAAGCAGATAGGCGAGCAGCCATGCCACGAAGAACGGCAGCAATACACCACTAAGATAATTCAGCATGTAAAGCACACCTACTGTTATCAGCACCACTCCCATCATGCGTATAAACCTGTCGAACGTAATTTCCTTTTCAAACATAAGCTCAAGTCATTTGTTGTTATTTCTCATTCTGCAGAGCCTTCTGATAGCATTCGCGACAAAGCGGCTCATACTCAGCCTGTTCGCCAAGCAACACTCTTTTGTCGTTAGCCACGAGTCTATGGCTTACATAAGCCAACGCCCCGCACTTTACGCAGATGGCATGCACCTTGGTTACTTCGTCGGCAATGGCACAAAGTGCCGGAATCGGTCCGAAGGGTTTTCCCTTGAAATCCATGTCGAGTCCAGCAACGATGACGCGAACCCCTCTGTTGGCAAGGTCGTTGCATACGTCAACGAGCCCGTCGTCGAGGAATTGCGCTTCGTCGATGCCCACAACGTCAATGTCTGACGACAAGAGGGCTATTGTCGAGGAATTGTCAACCGGCGTACTCGGAATGGAATGCTGGTCATGACTGACCACGTCAACCTCCGAATATCTTGTATCAAGAGAAGGCTTGAATATTTCCACCTTCTGCTTAGCAAACTTTGCGCGCTTCATGCGCCTTATCAGCTCCTCAGTTTTTCCGGAAAACATAGAGCCGCACACCACTTCAATTCTTCCGGGGCGATGTGCTTCCCCTACTAAATTATTGTTCATTTGAGCGCAAAATTACAAAGACGTTTTAAAAATTGCAAAGAAACACACATATTTTTTGCTACAGCTGATTAATATCCTTATATTTGCGGTTGCATATGGGAACATTATATATTGTGCCGACCCCTGTCGGCAATATGGAGGATATGACGCTACGGGCAATCCGCATTCTGAAGGAAGCTGATTTGGTATTGGCAGAAGACACTCGCACGTCGAGCCATCTGCTGAGTCATTTCGAGATAAAGAACCAGCTCATGGCGCACCACAAGTTCAACGAACACGGCACTACCGCCGGTATCGTGGAACGCCTAAAGGGCGGACAGACAATTGCCCTCATCAGCGATGCCGGAACTCCGGGCATCAGCGACCCGGGCTTTTTCCTTGCCCGCGAGGCTGCCGCAGCCGGCATTACAGTACAGTGTCTGCCCGGCGCAACAGCTTTCGTACCGGCTTTGGTATCTTCGGGACTGCCTTGCGACCGTTTCTGCTTCGAGGGATTTCTTCCACAGAAGAAGGGACGCGCCACAAAGCTCGAAAGTCTTAAAGACGAAACTCGCACCATGATATTCTACGAGTCGCCATACCGTGTGGTTAAGACGCTCGCTCAGTTTATAGAATATTTCGGTCAGGAGCGCCAGGCAAGTGCTTGTCGCGAGATATCCAAGATACACGAGGAGAGCGTAAGAGGAACACTTGCCGAGGTTCTCGCCCACTTCGAGGAGATTCCGCCAAAGGGGGAGTTCGTAATCGTAGTGGCTGGAGCTGACGAGAAAAAGGTTAAGGAGTCAAAGAAATACGACAAGAACGACAGAGAAGAAGGAGGATACAAGAAGAGAAAAAAGAAGAAATTCATTATAGCAGACGACGAGGAGCCGGAAGAATAAAGGAGTCCAGTCTGACAATTACGAGATAGCACGGGAACAAATCCCGGATAAACGGAAACAAAACACTACATATATTATATGACTATGAGAAAAATTCTGTTAGCAGCATTTTGCATGGCAGCGATAGTTGCCTGCAAAAACGAGAAGGCGGAACAGCCACAGACAAACGTAATGCAGAACGACTCTCTGCAGAAGATTATAGAGCAGCGAGACAACGAGATAAACGATATGATGGGTATCCTGAACGATGTAGAAGAGGGATTCCGCGCCATCAACAAGGCTGAAGACCGCGTGACTCTCGCTAAAAACGGTGAGGGGCAGAACAAGCAACAACAGATTAGGGAGAATATCCAGTTCATACAGCAACGCATGACTGAAAACAAGCAGCTTATCTCCAAATTGCAACAGCAGATGCGCGAAAGTTCTTTCAAGAGTTCTGAACTTAAACGTACCGTGGAGAATCTCATCAAGCAAATGGAGGAGAAAGACGAGCAGCTCAAGCAACTGCGTGCCGAACTTGAGGCTAAGGATATTCATATCGCAGAACTTGACGCTACGATAAATACCCTGAATACTAACGTTTCCGACCTGAAGACGGAAAGCGAACAGAAGACGCAGACTATCGATACACAAGACAAACAGCTCAACACGGCATGGTTTGCCTTCGGAACTAAGAAGGAACTGAAGAAGCAGAATGTTCTTGTGAAGGGCAAAGTGCTTCAGGGTAATTTTAACAAGAACTATTTCACGAAGATTGATATCCGCATCGACAAGGAAATTAAGCTCTACTCCAAGTCTGCAAAGATTCTCACCATGCACCCATCGAGCAGCTACACCCTGGCTACCGACGCCAAAGACCAGTATGTGTTGAGAATTACTAACCCACAACTGTTCTGGAGCACAAGCAAATATCTTGTAATTCAAGTGAAATAAAATTTAAAGATTTAAAGATTGAAAAATTGAAAAACAAGAAATTTGAAAAAATAAAAAAAACAGGCTTTATGGAGAGATTCATAGAGCCTGTCTTTTTTATCTTAATTCTTCAATCGCTAACAATTTCAATTTTTCTTTTCGTTTTTCAATCCATCCCCGTTTTTCAACCTTCAATTTTACTTATTTTTCAATTCTACAATCTTTCAACTTTTCAATTTTTATTCAAAGTAGAACGTGAGGGCGATAATCTTGCTGCGTGCCTCCTTGGCAGCATTGGCATACATATAGCTCTCGGGGGAGTTTGGCAAGAAACGGTCTTTATGTCCTTTGTCGAGACTATTTGTCAGACTATAACAGAATTTCAGTTCCGGACGCAGTTTGAAGAAGGGCAGATAGAAATCGCAACCCAATCCGAATTCTAAAAAGGCATCATATTTTTTCAGCTTCACATAATCACTGTCGCCACCGGCAAGATTAAGCATCGGATTGAAACCAACCATCAGATATGGTCGGTGATTGTTGAATCGCGGCGCACTGAATATGAGATCCATGGCTGTGGATATGTAAACCGACTTCAAGTCCTGTCCTTGTTTAACGTAATCTCCGTTCCCGTCCTTGTCAGTAAGATTCATGAATGTAAGATGACGAGTGCCGAAATACATCGCCGGGGCAAGGCGAAAAGCGAAATGAGTGCCAAGACGAGCCTCGCCGAGCACACCAACGGTAAATCCCATATCCCAACGGTCCTGGTCTACGGTAATCGTCTTTGTCCCCTCAACGCCCTGTACCGTCTGCGGACCGAGGTTTTTAAACTCCAAATCCTGCCAGTGAGTACCAACCATCACTCCGAAGTGGAACGGACGCAAGTCAGTATACGGACGGTTCTGCACTTGTGTATCCTGCGCCCAAAGAGAAGTGGCAGCAAGCAAAGCGGTAAAAAAAGCGAGAGTTCTTTTCATTCTTCTGTCTGTTTTATCTTATATATAACGCATTAAAGTCTTACTTATTGTATCAATGAGAAGATTGTTTCTCATATTATACTAAAGTCCCTAATTTTCGTTCTTCCCCCACGTCACTTCTATTTTCAGTAGCGAGGGATAAAGAAACACAAATCCGACACTTAAACAAGTTATTGCAAAGTTTGCAATAATCATTTCTAAGTTTGCAATAATTATTTCTAAGTTTGCAATAACTTATTTAATGCGGTCTATTATTGTTCTTTTATGAAAAAAACACGAATCTAATGTGTCAAGATTAATGTACTTAACAATGAATACTTAATATATATTAGAATAAAAGACACGGCTAATACCTAAAAAAATACGTTTAAAGAACTAAAAGTGCCATCAGAACATAGCAAAATAGATAATTTTTAAAAATTAACATACCAAATATTAGGTATTTAAAATAAAAACACTACCTTTGCAAAGTACAAAAATTAGTACAGGAACTTTATTAACAATTTAATATAAAAACATTATGGCTTACGTAATTGGTGACAACTGTATCGCATGCGGTACATGTATTGACGAGTGTCCTTCAGGCGCAATTTCAGAGGGTGAGAAGTATTCAATCGATCCAGATGCTTGCACAGAGTGCGGTACATGTGCTTCTGTATGTCCTTCTGAGGCTATCAGCCTGGGCGAGTAATTACTTGTAGGACTAAATAGGAGAATAAAATCTCATATATTATTAAGTTTTAGAAACTATGAAGCGACTTCTTTCGGGAAGCCGCTTCTTTTTTTATCCTTTATTTCTTCTTCATATCCACAAGCAGTCTACCTACAAATATTCCGCTTTTTCCGTTCTGGTCGTTAGGCACGCTAATGCCGTCAAGGTTTTTCACATATCTGAGAGTCTTGAAAAAAGTATGCGAATGTCCGCCCAATACGATGTCGATATTTCGCGTCTTCGACATCATCACCTGGTCGTTAACGCCACTTGTCCCCCATCCAAGATGGGAAATACAGACAACAAGGTCGCATTTCTGTTTATTCTTCAGGATATCTGCCATCTCCTGGGCTTTAGTCACAGGGTCGAGGAATTTCACGCCTACACAGTTCTTGTCGGAAACAAGTCCCTTCATCTCCGGAGCAAGTCCGAAGACTCCGATTTTCATTCCATTCCGCTTTATTACAACATACGGTTTTACGAGTCCTTCCACACAAGTGCCGGTAAAGTCGTAGTTGGCACAAACTATAGGAAATTTAGCCATACGGAAGAGTCGCGCCATATTCTCCAAGCCGAAGTCAAACTCGTGGTTGCCGATAGTTGCAGCATCATAGTGCATCATGTTCATGAGTTCTACCTCCACGTCTCCCTTAAACATGGTATAATAAGGAGAGCCCTGCGAGAAGTCGCCACTGTCGAAGAGCAGCAAGTCGGGATTCTTCTCTCTCTCGCTTTTCACCATTTCCAGCCGGCGAAGGTATCCCCCCCTGCCCGCCTTTACAGTATCCGCAAGAGTCGCTTTCAGCGGCATAATGCAGCTGTGGGTGTCATTGGTATGCAGTATGAGCAACTGTTTATTTCCGCCAGCAGCTGCGTCTATGACGAGCGACAGGAAGAGTAATGATATTATTACTATACGTTTCATTTTCTGCTGTTAATTTGTTTTACTTGTTTATTACGAATCTGCCTTCCACCTTAGCATCGACCTCTTTGCCTTGAGCGGCAGCATCCTTAAAATAATTGATGATGATAAAGCGTACATTGTTTTCCTTGCCTTTCGGACTGTTCACTTTTGTCTTGCTCTTGAACGCCACCATCTTGTCGTTGCCCTCTGCCACATAGTCGAGAGTTGCAATACGGTATTCGCGTTTCGTATCAACAGGCTGTCCGTTGATTTTCAGACTAATGATTTTTCCGTTTCCATCCGCCACAGCCTCAACGCCATGACTGACGCCCTGTCCGCCGAAGTCAGCCATCTGACTGAACAATTCAAGAACCTTTTCACCCGAAAGCGAGCAGAAGCATATTTTGTTTTCAAACGGAGCAACGTCGAGCACATCGCCATAAGTAACGTCTCCCTTTGCAAAGGCAGCCCTTATTCCACCTATATTATATACGGCAAAATCGGGTTTCTCACCGAAAGGCTTGCCACCCCACACGAGTATATCCGCCATGAGGTTAGATAGCGGACTTTCCGGCTGATACTTGTCGAGATAACGTGCCGTTCTGCCAACTACAGGACTCATCACACTGTCAACCTTTTGTCTGTATGGCGCAATAAAACGCTGCGCCTCAGCATCTGTCTTGTCGTAGCGGCTATCAATAACGATTCTGCTGCGTGTAACGCCATCAAGCTGAAAGTGAGACACACAAGAAACGGAAGCAAAAACCGCCGTTGCACAAAGTGCCATTGAAATTTTATTCTGCATAATCCTTTAATTTGGACTGCAAAATTAGGAAATAAAAAAGGCATTTCAAAAAGAAATGCCTGATTTATAATAAAATTCATAGATTCTACAATTACTGTGATATTCTCCTTGCCCCAACATAACGGCGCGAATAAAACGGCTCTGTAGAACTGCTCACCGTAACACCGCTTGAGGAACTGGCATGGATGAAACTGAAATTCTTTTTCATCGGGTCGTAGTCGACAACAATACCTACATGACCGATAGACCTGCCCGAACCCGGACTTGTAAAGAACACGAGGTCACCTTTTTGCAAATCGTTGCTTGCCACGGCTTCGCCCTGAGTATATTGTCCGCGCGATGAGCGGTTCAAATCTATTCCTATCTGGCGATACAGATAACTGGTAAAGCCCGAGCAGTCGAATCCTCCGGGACCAGAAGCCCCAGCTCTGTATCTTGTTCCAATGAGCGAGAAAGCCTCGTCCATCATATTCTCCATCGACACGACATCATAGTTTTCCACGCTGCCGTCGCTGGTATATAGGAAATCAAAGTTTTCAATCTCGTCGTCGTTCTTTCCTTTGTTGTCGTCAGCAGGTCCTGCAAATGCAGGCAACGCCACGGCACAGAGCGATATAAATGCTATTTTCAGTTTCTTCATACTCATTCTTCTTTCATTTTCATGCGCAGCCATACTCAAACGAGCATAACACGTTTGCCGAAATAAAGACGGCAAAAAATCAAGCGCAAGGTTAATTCGATTTGTTTCGATTGCGAAGATAGTAAAAATAATCGGTATAAAGAAATGTTTTTATAACTTTTAATATCCTTTTCCTTTATTTTTGCATCATTCTATCAAGTTTTTCTATCGCCTTGAGCAGTTCTTTATGGAAACTGCCATGTTCGTGCAGAAATGTACCATTTCCTTCGGAAAGCACTTCATAGAGTTCTTTATTCATCCCGTCAACATATTCAGATATGGCATATTCGATGTCATCCTTCTGCCATTCCATAGTGGAATGAGCATAAACCCTCTCCTTCTGATGGAAGAAGCAATATGCCGTTTCTATAGCGTCCTGTGTTATCATTTGTCGTAGCCCTCCGGTCTGAACTGTTTCTGTATCTCGCTGTACACATATCCGTATTTCATGAGATACGTCTTTATATCCTCCGCCTTGCGGTCGAAGGCATAGCAGAGCTGCTCGAGAGAATCATATTCCTCATCGCGTAGCAGCATATTTATACTCGAAACGAGTATTGCCGGGTCTTTTGGTAAATAGTCCATAACAAGTTCTTTTATGCAAAAACAACAAGAAAATTAATAGTAAACGATTTTTCAAATAATATCCCCCTTCAGCATCACCCTCTTAACTATCGGCGAAGTGTAGGCATAAGGGATATAGTCTACGGAAGGTATCGGCTCAGTGATAAAACAGTTGGCTACCTTTCCTTCGGCGATGCTTCCGTAATCACGACTCTCTCCCATGGCACTGGCGGCATTGATCGTGGCAGCATTTATAGCTTCGGCAGGAAGCAGACGAAGTTTTATACAGGCAAGGGAAACAATAAACTTCATGTCTCCGGAGGGCGTGGAACCAGGATTATAGTCGCTCGCCACCGCTACGGCAAGTCCGCTGTCCACCATTTGGCGCGCCTTGCCATACGGCATATTGAGGAAGAAAGACGTGCCGGGTAATACCGTAGGCATTGTCTGCGAATCGCGAAGCAGCTCTATCTCCTCTACCGTCATGCTCTCAAGATGATCAACGGAGAGGGCGCCATGCCTGACTCCAACCTCTACCCCACCCGACGAAGCAAGTTCGTCGGCATGAATCTTCGGTTTCATTCCCCATTTGTCGGCAGCTTCAAGTATGCGTGCCGTTTCATCGGGAGTGAAGAAGCCCTCGTCGCAGAACACGTCGACAAAGTCGGCAAGCCGCTCCTTTCCCACTTCGGGAATCATCTCATTAACAACGAGGTCTACATAGTCCGTCTGCGAATAGCCTCTGCCCACAGCATGAGCACCAAGAAAAGTGGATTTCACCTTGAGCGGAGCCGTTTCCTTTATGCGCCGGATAACGCGAAGCATCTTCAGTTCGTCGGCAGTGTTCAGTCCGTAGCCGCTCTTTATCTCCACGCACCCCGTGCCTTTGTGCATAATCTCATCAACACGCTGCATAGCCTCGCGATATAGTTCATCCTCGGAGAGAGTATGGAGCAAATCGGCAGAATTGAGTATTCCGCCACCACGCTTGGCAATCTCGGCATAGCTCAAGCCACGGATTTTATCCACGAACTCCCCCTCGCGACTCCCTGCATATACGATGTGAGTATGCGGATCACACCACGACGGCATGACACAGCCACCCCCGGCATCAATCTCCTCATCGACGGGAATTCCACCGACGGGCATATCCTTCATCTCGCCCCAAGCATTGAACTTACCGTCTTCTATCAGGAGCCAAGCATTTGCAAGGGTGTTAAAATGCGACATATCCTTGCCGCATAGACGGGACTTGCGCTCCGAGTCTATACCGGCAAGGATACCTATATTTGTTATCAGTTTTCTCATTTTCTCAAGAATTCAATAGAGTGTTGGATGTGTGGATACATCACCTCGTCGTTTACGATAAACGGCACAACCTTTCTATACTCCTCGTATATTGCCTCAATAGCCGGCGACGACTTGAGCGGACGACGGAAGTCGAGTGCCTGGGCGGCATTGAACAGTTCGATAGCAAGCACACGCTCCACGTTGAGCACAATCTTATACAGTTTGATAGCTGCATTGGCTCCCATACTGACATGGTCTTCCTGTCCTTGCGACGACGGAATACTGTCTACCGACGACGGTGTGGCGAGACTCTTGTTAAGACTAACCACTGATGCTGCCGTGTATTGCGTAATCATGAATCCACTGTTCACTCCCGGATTTGCCACGAGGAAGCTCGGCAGTCCGCGAGTGCCGGAAACGAGCTTATAGATACGACGCTCTGAGATGTTGGCAAGTTCGCTCAGTCCGATAGAGAGGAAGTCCATCGGCAGCGCAATCGGTTCGCCATGGAAGTTGCCGGCAGAGATGATAAGGTCTTCGTCCGGGCACACCGTAGGGTTGTCGGTGGCTGAGTTCACCTCTGTATCAATAACCGACTTAACGTATTCCAGCGTGTCTTTTGCCGCTCCATGCACCTGAGGGATGCAGCGGAAAGAATATGGGTCCTGAACATACGACTTGGACTTCTGTGCTATCTCGCTGCCCTCGAGCAGTTCGAGCATGTGTGCAGCAGTAGAGAGTTGTCCTTTGTGCGGACGAACCACATGAACAGCTTTTGTGAAAGGCGAGAGCAATCCGTAATAAGCATCGAGCGACATAGCAGCAATCTTGTCTGCCCAGTCACAGAGGCGCATGCCTTTGAGCAATGCCCATACGGCAAAGGCACTCATATTCTGCGTGCCGTTGAGCAGGGCGAGTCCCTCTTTAGAACCGAGCTGTATCGGTTTCCAGCGTTTAGACTTCAGAATCTGTGCACCGCTCATTATTTTTCCTTTGTATTCCACTTCGCCAAGACCGACAAGGGGCAACGACATGTGGGCAAGTGGCACGAGGTCGCCAGAGGCTCCAAGCGAGCCCTGCATATAGACCACAGGATAGATATCATTGTTGAAGAAATCTATGAGACGCTCCACGGTGTCGAGTTTACAACCGGAATAGCCGTAGCTGAGCGACTGTATCTTGAGGAACATCATAATCTTAACGATGTCGTTAGGCACACGGTCGCCCACGCCACAGGCATGCGACATCATAAGATTAATCTGGAGTTGCGCAAGCTGGTCGGCACCAACAGATACGTTGCAAAGAGAACCGAAGCCGGTTGTTACACCATAGACCGGTGTTGTTGTCTCGGCGATTTTCTTGTCGAGATACTCACGACAACGTACTATGCGATGGCGGGCATCATCGCTCAATTCTATTTTGTAGCCCTTGTATATTATCTCACCGATGCGTTCGATGGTGAGATGTTCTGCTGATATTTGGTGTATCATTGTTTTTTTGTTTTTAGGAGTAATGGGAGTAATAGGACATATAGGATTAATAGGACTCTTATAAGTCTTATAAATCCTATTAGCCTTATAGCTTAGAACTTGTTTATCAGTTCGTCGTCTACGATATTTGGCATCGTAACTTGCAAGCCCGGTGTGCGCTGCATCTCGCGCTCTATGCTACTCATGGAGCCGTCGTTGCGAGCCCAGCTACGGCGAGCAATTCCGTTGTTCACATCCCAGAAAAGCATTTCGCGTATATGGCGTGCCGAATCGTCGTCACCATTGATTACCATACCGAAGCCGCCGTTTATCACTTCGCCCCAGCCTACGCCGCCACCATTGTGGATTGACACCCAAGTGGCACCGCGGAAGGAGTCGCCGATGACATTCTGCACTGCCATATCGGCACAGAACTGCGAGCCGTCGTAGATATTGCTCGTCTCGCGGAATGGCGAATCGGTACCCGACACATCGTGGTGGTCGCGACCAAGTACTATCGGCTTACTTATCTCGCCACGCTTAATTGCCTCATTGAAGGCAAGGGCTATCTTTGTTCGTCCCTCGCAGTCGGCATATAGGATACGTGCCTGTGAACCAACGACGAGATGGTTCTTTCCGGCTTCGCGAATCCAGTGGATATTGTCTGCCATCTGCCCCTGAATCTCCTTCGGCGCCGTTGCCTTTATCTCTTCCATCACGTCGGCAGCGATGCGGTCGGTAACGGCAAGGTCTTTAGGGTCGCCGGAGGTGCATACCCAGCGGAACGGACCGAAGCCGTAGTCGAAGAACATCGGTCCCATAATATCCTGAACATACGACGGATAACGGAATTTGCCATCGGGCAACACGATATCTGCCCCGGCACGCTTCGATTGCAAGAGGAAAGCATTGCCATAGTCGAAGAAATACATGCCCTTTTCTGTAAGGCGGTTGATGGCAGCCACCTGTCGGCGGAGCGACACCTGAACGAGTTCGCGAAACTTTTCCGGTTCGTCTGCCATCATGCGTTTCGACTCTTCGAGCGACACGCCAACAGGATAATATCCGCCAGCCCACGGATTGTGTAGCGAAGTCTGGTCTGAACCCAAGTCTACGTGTATATCCTCGTCGGCAAGGCGCTCCCAGAGGTCAACCACGTTGCCCACGTATGCCATGCTCACCGTGCGTTTCTCTGCCACTGCCTTGCGCACGGCTGGAATCAGTTCATCGAGATTGTCGTGGAGTTCGTCCACCCATCCCTGGTCGTAGCGTTTCTTCGCTGCAAGAGGATTTATTTCGGCAACTACGCTTACGACTCCGGCAATGTTTCCTGCCTTAGGCTGAGCGCCCGACATACCGCCAAGACCTGACGACACGAAGAGCATGCCGTGGATATCGTTTGGCTCGCCCGGCTTCTGCATCTGCTTGCGGGCAGCATTGAGCACGGTAATCGTGGTGCCGTGTACGATGCCCTGCGGACCGATATACATATACGAGCCGGCGGTCATCTGTCCGTATTGGCTCACGCCGAGGGCATTCATGCGCTCCCAGTCGTCGGGCTTTGAATAGTTTGGAATAACCATACCGTTGGTTACCACCACGCGCGGTGCATTCTTGTGAGAAGGAAACAAGCCCATCGGATGTCCCGAATACATCACAAGCGTCTGCTCATCGGTCATCTCGCTCAGGTATTTCATCGTGAGCCGATACTGCGCCCAGTTTTGGAATATCGCACCATTTCCACCATATATAATAAGTTCGTGAGGATGCTGTGCCACGGCTGGGTTCAGATTGTTCTGAATCATCAGCATGATGGCAGCTGCCTGCTCCGAGCGGTGAGGATACTCGTCGATAGGACGGGCATACATCTCATAGCGTGGACGATAGCGATACATGTATATCCTGCCGTATTTGTGAAGCTCTTCCATAAACTCCGGGGCAAGTTGCTCATGCAGATGCTTAGGGAAATAGCGGAGAGCGTTGCGCAGGGCAAGGCGTTTCTCTTCTGGGGTAAGGATATCTTTACGCTTTGGGGCGTGGTTTATCTCGGTGTCATACGGCATCGGCTCCGGCAAGGTGTCGGGGATTCCGATGCGGATTTCTTTCTGGAATTCTTCTGTTGTCATAGTTTTTTCTTTTTAAGACTTATAGGACGTATAGGAGTAATGGGAGAACTAAGAGGACTAAAGTGATACACTCTTATCCCTTAATTTTCTTATCCACCTCTTGGGTTATTTCTTTTTCTTCGGCATTAGCCTTTTCTATTATCGCGTCAGCTTCAGCTATCAGTGCTTCAGCTTTCTTACGATCTTTAAGCGACGATGCGTTAATCTTAACGTTCATACCGGCACCGATTACTGCGGCACGGGCTGCCAAGGCTCCTACGCCGGCATCCGACACACTGTTTGGATTACCCTCGCGAACCATCTGGCGGCATACGTCAAACACCTTTACAGAGGTCTTCATCGTTTCGAGCGGAACTTCCGTTGCAAAGAGTGTGGCATCCTGGATGGCGGCAGAGCGAAGAGTCTTCTCCTCGTCGGTGTTCTTTGGCATGCCGAAGGCAGCCATGATGCGGTTGAACGCCTCGGTATCCTCATCTACAAGATGCAGGAGTTCTTCCTGTAGCTCCATGCCTTTTTCTGCCCAGTAGGCAAACTCATCCCAGCGGTCGTCCCATCCTGGCTTGTGGCTCGACAGATTTGCTACCATTGTGGCGAGCGATGCTCCCAAGGCTCCCATATATGCCGAAACGGAACCTCCGCCAGGTGCCGGACTTTCGCGCGAAGTTTCATCGGCAAAGCCCTTCACCGTGAGATTTACGAGTTTCTTACTGTTGTCGCCTTCAAGCAGATATTCAATTACTTTCTCCTTTGGATTGAATGGGCGTAAATCTTCAAGTCCCATCGACTTGATTGCTATCTTCAGGATATCCTCTTTTGGAATACCTGCAGAGCGATGCTGTTTCTCGAGAAAATACTTGCCTGCCTCTGTAAGGGCACGCTCCGGGACGAGACCCACGATTTCCGTTCCTGTAACTCTTAGTCCGCGGTTCTGTGCACAGCGGCACACTTCGTCGAAGGCCTTGTGAAGCGGAGTTACATTGATATTTGTTATATTCATCGACACCTGGGCGATGCCGTATTCGTCTATATACCAGCCAATGGCTTTGGTTCCCTTCAAGGTTCCGGGCTGCATGATGACCTTACCATTTTCGTCGAGTTTTTTCTTTCCCGTTATAGGATTACCCTCGCGAACAGGTCTGCCTTTTTCCCTAACGTCAAAGGCTATGGCATTGGCACGGCGAGTGGATGTGGTGTTAAGGTTGAAGTTAACGGCAATAAGGAAATCGCGCGCTCCAACCACCGTGCAACCGGTTTTTGCAACCTGTTCGTCATACGGACGCGCACCGAAATCGGGTTTCTCGCCTTCGTCCATAATGCGCTCGGCAATGCCTTCATATTCTCCCTTGCGACAAACGGCAAGGTTCTTGCGTTCTGCTTTGAAAGCTGCTGCCTCATAGCAATAGCACGGAATAGACAGTTCGTCGGCAATGCGCTTAGCGAGTTTTCTCGACAGTTCTGCACATTCTTCAAGAGTTATGCCACTTACCGGAACAATCGGCAAGACATCTGTCGCCCCGATTCTGGGATGTGCACCATGATGCTTACGCATATCGATAAGCTCAGCCGCTTTGGCAACGGAATTGAAAGCCGCCTCAACAACAGCCTCCGGTTCCCCGACGAATGTTACCACAGTACGGTTTGTTGCCTCTCCCGGGTCAACATCAAGAAGTTTCACACCTTCTACCGTCTCCACGGCATCAGTAATCTGCTTAATGATACCCATGTCGCGTCCCTCACTAAAGTTCGGCACGCATTCTACTATCTGCTTTTTCTTCGCCATATCTATGTTTTTTAGTATTATGATGTGTAATGTGTATTATTCAATATGTGTCATTAATTTTGCAAACTTACATAAAATTCTTGAAACTATCTAATCAGCATGCATAAAAATACTACAAAAAACAACAAAGACAACAGATACAACATGAACAACACTGGATGCTACCCCTGCAATCCTATTGCAATATTGTGTCAGTTGTATCTGTTGCCCTTGTTGTTCTTATTGTCTTTGCGAATTAGCTAATAGCAGTAAACCGTCAGAAATATCCCTTTCTAAGCAACAAAAGAAAAACATTGAAAGTAAGAATCAATAATACACCTGTCTCTGATATTTGACATTGTGCTCATTACAAAAATTACAGATTTCACTCTGTATGGCACCTTTATATTTCTTGAACTTTCGTTTCAATACATCCAACAAACGAGCTTCGTCCTTAACAACCAACGTTCTCATAAGTCTGTTGGTATTGGTAACATCAAAGAACACGAACGATTCCACTTCACCATCTCTTGAATACTCTCGTTCAAATTCCCCCATGTCATGTTGGGTAATTGTCAGTTTACCATCTTCTATCTGAGCATAAATGCCTGTAAATTCTCCATCCGAATCGTGTTTATAAAGAATCGTCTCCATAGTTTCGTAGTTTAAAATCAATGTTTTAATAGCCAGGCAACAAGCTCATTCACCATATTGTTTGCCAAATCCTTTGGCGAATGAACCGGTTCGTTTGGTCTGTGGATAAATACACATACACTATAAATAGGATCATTAGCAGGGAATACCCCTACAAATGACATCTCTGCATCGTCTGTCTCCCCGTTATCGTATATTTCTCCCGCATAATTGCCATAAATGCCTGCAAGTTCAATTCCTTCAGGTGCATATTTCGCTTGAACACCATCCTTTTTATTGAGTCCAACAAAAATCTCTTTCATGTACCGATGTCCAAAATGATTTATATCACCAGAAAACTCAACTTCCACAGAATCTCCAATCAAAGTAGGCAGTAGAAAGTCAGTGCCATTAAAAATGCCACCAAACAGTGCTGCCATTTCCATTGCATTAGTAGCTTTTGTATTCCCCATCATTTTCTTCCAGCAATTTGATGCTCTCTCTTCGCCCATAGCAGCCAACATAATCTTATACATAGCCACGTTTGACTTCTTCACCAATGCCTCTCTCATTGTCATCTTTCCATAACCTCCAGAACGCCAATTGTGATCTCTTATTTTCAATCCGCTCTCTGAATTGTAAACGCCTCTGCATATATCTATACTATCTTCAAGTTTGCTACCAATATCAGTAAGCAATGGAACGACGCCAACCATAGTCATAATTCTTGGACTGTATGCTTTCTTTAAAAGTTTCGCATCTGCAAATCCGCCGTTTCCTTTTTCCAAAGCCACCCACGCTTTCAATCTGCCTGTTTTTGCATCGATTACAGCTATCTGTCCATCAACACCATTCACGGCAGCCATTCCTTTTTCCAACATGCTACGGCATTTACTTTCTATATTTTTATCAATAGTTGTACACCTGTCCAACTTGCACACGCACTCAGAACCGTCACATTCACTGATGTTTTCTTTCGTTATTGTATTGTTCTGTGCAAATGTAGTCAATCCAACAAGTCCAGAACATATTATCAGCAAGCATACTTTTAAGTTTCTATTTGTCTTCATATCATTTAAATTCTTAATATTTTTTATTTTCCCTGCGAAAAAAAGATTGTTGAGTAAAGTTCTGAATAATTGAATTTCGAAAATTGACTCTTTATGATTAATTATAAATCATCCATATAATCATATTTTCTTTTAACTATTTGTAGTCTACTTTGGTATATAATACTTGTATGATATTGAAGGTCATTCAATTGTTCGTAACATATACTCATTATTGTTCTACCATCATCATAACTATAATGTTTTTTATTTGAATCATCTGAAAGTGTATCTTCTTCAACACTATTATATTTTATACGTACATTATTCAAATTCCTTTCATAAATTTTACATATACTATTTTTATCAGCGGAAATATTTGAAAAGCCGACCATATCCAGTGTATCCTTATAAAATTCAAAAGAGCAAGAATCCCATTTTTCACCAGCAAATGAAACATTCTCTACAAAATAGAATTTATTCTCACTATCATATTTATATATTTCCCCTTGACTTTTAAATTTAGCTAAGACTTGTGCCTTAGTAGTAATACCAAGTTTAAATCCAAAGAATGTGTCTCTAATCTGTGCGTTTGAGCACAAAACTGCCATAAAGACAATAATTAATAATAATATTCGTTTCATTTTTATACACCCTTAGTTTTGTGTCGGGCACAACTGATAAACATTAATATTTTGAATATGTAAAGCTATTATTGTCTTGCCTCGCGAGCCTGTTACCAGAGCTGTCAGTAATGATTACATCGAAAGACAAATTTCCGCTGAAACCTGGTGCCATATTGAGACCGAGGTATGGCATGAACAAAGTCATGGTGCATGTTGCATCCTCGTAATTTAAGCTCATAGACCTTGAAACGTTTACCTGTCCACCATAACCATTGTTTAGTTGCGTGGTATTGTCTGCATAATAAAACCATGCCGTAGCTTTAACCTTTCTGCCATACATCCCACTTACATTAAATTTTAAATTAATATTCATGCCCTTTTGATATCCATTTACAACATTATGCACTTGCTCCACGCTTGTTATTGATGCCGACGGACCGGTTTTTGCTTCCTGCTCGATATTGATACGTACCTCTTTTCCGGCAGCCATAACTTTCATATAATCGCTTCTTGAAGTTCTGTAAGGATTCTTCTCACATACCAACGTGAATCCAGAAGAAGTTTTATTCTCTATACTGCACCAAGACGGAACTCCCCATATTCCATACGCAGACGAGCTTGTACTCACATTATAATATTCTCTTCCGCCTGACTCGCCAAAGCATTTCCTTTTGTTAGATGTCGTGCCGTCAACTTTTAGATAATTGTCGGTTCGACTGTAATATACAATTGATTTTCCTGACTGTGAAATGTTTACCCTCCTCTCTATATTTCCTGATTTTACAGTAAAGTAGTCGGTTCTTGAACCTGAAGACATGTTGGCATCAAGCCGTACATAAATAGTATTGCCACTTATCAACAGGTGTCCCCAATTGTATGTCTGTGTCCCTATTCTCCACGGAGAACTTGACCTTACAATTATTGTCTGCCTGCCGCCTGTATCGGAAAAAGAAAGATAGTCTGTTGACAATGACAAGGTGTTCCTGTGACTGCTAATCTTTGTCTGCCGTTTTGGATTAGCGGCTCGTTTAGACTTTCCATTGCCATTCTTTGAAACATTGCTCTTTTTTATGCCTTTTCTTGTATATCTGATTGTAGTGTCCGCAGTCTTATTGGCAGTTCTGTCGATAGTCGCTCTTTTTTGAGAGTAACAGGATACAGAACATATAAAGTATAGAATTATTGTTATTATTGTTTTCATTGTCAATACTCTTTCCTTCCTTTTATTAGTCTGTAAGATAACCTGTGGTCATACCATTTTCCAGTATAAGGTTTATTGTCTTGGAATCTGCCGATAAAATGCGAATTGTCGGAATTCATGTATAGCATACCCTTTTGCCAATTGTCGCCAGACATAGAACCATAATAATAGTCGCCATCCTGATAAAATAAAACAGCTGCGCTGTCTTGCCTCTCACCATTCTCAAAGTTTCCTATATAATATTTTCTCCCATCTTTGTCGTCTGTGGGGTATATCGCTACCCCCACACCATTAGGTTTCCCGTCTTTAAGCGGTCCGTAATAAACGAACTCCCCTGTTTCATAATGTGTAACTTCTGATGGGAAAAGAACCTTGTTGTAGAGAATCGTCCCCATTATTATAACGACAATCGACAATACGCCAACCCATACGAGATTCCGCCGTTTGTTACGCTCTGCTGCCAGAGCTTGCACCAGTCTTTTGCATTTGTCGCTCAGTTCATCTTTGTCCTTATTAAGTCTTTTCAGCGTACTTCGGTAAGCATTCATCTTTTCTGTATTATAGTCATCCTCCTTCAGAATATACGTATATCCAAAGGTGTAAGACGAATACAACACGTCGTCGGATTCATCCTCCAAACTAAACGTGGCGACACTTTGTGAAGCCACAGAATAGTCTGATGGCGGCAATGGAGGCCTTTTGCTCGTCAAATTTGAGAACTGCCGAGTAATCTCGTCTGTTATAAAATTGATTTCCTCGGTCTGTTCATACAGCTGGTACAAGTCAGATGTAAGGTTACCGTATGAATCAAGATGTAGGATATTGCCCCTATATGCGATTTGTTCTATTTGTTTCTCAAAGATGTCGAACGTCGATAATACTTGTTCAACATATGTTCCACTGATCAATACACAGAATCCAATGCATTCATTTTCACCGAATTTTCTCAGATAGCAATAATACATCAGATTGCCATCCCTATGAATGGCAACCTGTGTATCAGCTTTCGCTTCAGTTATTATCTTTTGGAAAACTTCATACAGAATATCATTGGGATATTGAGTGTATCCGCCAGAGAATCTTCCGAAGACGTAAAAGGTCATCATGGTTATTCTTTAGTGAAGTTTATAGTTTTATTTATATTGTCTACACTTACAGATGCCATCTCGTCAATAACTCCGTTTCCCAGTAAGACTGGAGCCACTTGGTTAAGCGAAACAGTTGCCCTTATAGGTTTCTTGATTTCAATTTTTCCACCGTCTCCATCTATTTCAATGCTGCGGATTATCACAACCCCATTTTTCGCAAAGCTTCCGTCTGCAATCAAGGTCGGTTCTATATCAATGATGTCATCATTCGAGAAATTCCCATTCTTGTACATTGTCTGCAGTTCATGCAGAGAAAGATGTAATCCCGAACATCCCGTATCGTATATCATATCCATGCTCACACCGTTGATCTTTACTGGAATTGTCTTTACTCCAAATTTTTCACTATAAGGAACACGTACGGCGGAATCCTCGTCGTCAAGCGGAACTGGAGGCATTTTCTTGCCGTTGCTGCACGATGTGGCTATGGCAAGAAATAATACCATTGCTGTCAAATTTAAATTCTTCATTTAACTTACTTTTTTGAGCTGTTTACAGAGGGCGTTGTCTCGTTTTCTGCCCCATGCGCCTCTTTTTTGGGGTTCAATGACTCTTCTGTTTTGCCTTTTTGTCCTCCATCCTTCTGCGGTGTCGGTGCAATACCTTTGCCACCAACTTCTTTTTTATCTACTGTCTTTTCAGACTTTGGTTTGTCGCTTGTCTTAAAGTCTTTCGTGGAAACTTCTTCTCCATCAATCTCGGCAATGACAGTAATTGTAGAATTAGGTGTCTTGGGTGTTATCCTGTTCGTGGTAAGAAAGTCTTTTTCCTTGCCGGCATATTTATAGTACCACTGGCATTTTGCATCATCGGACAAAGTTAACGTGTATTCATTGTCTACTGTCAAAACATCACCTTGGGGATTTGGAAAAATCCGGATTTCATAGGTCTTACCAACATCTGTGGGGGTTACATCCATAGTATCGCTATCGTTAGTGCTTGTTTTGGTGGTATCATTATTGTTTGTATTGCAGTTTGTTTGGTTGCTCATTTTGCCAAGAATAACAATAGAACAAGCAATAAGTAGAAAAAGGGAAGCAAGAACAATCCTGCGATACCATACTTCCGGTATAATAAATGAAGAGCCGTTATGTTTATATGCACTATCGTTCGTAATACCATTCTCAAAACCTTTTTGAAACCCGGCAGTAAAATTCGGTGAGGCTCCTTCCTCGTTATGATTAACAGGCTTTCCACGTCTATTGGATAATTTCTTTCCATTATAATTGATATTAACCTTCTGCTTTTCTTCGTTTACAAGGCGAGTGTTTTCTTCTCTTACTTTGTTAAGTTCCTCTTCTTTTTCATTGACTTTTCCCATTGCGGCTACATACCGTTTATTCACTTCTTCCAGTTTTTTCTTGAGATCTATCTTGTCATTCTCAAGTTCAGACAAACGGGTGTCGAGCTGTACAGCTTTAGTCTTGATGTCTTTTGAAATCAATATTCTGTTCTGAACGGAATCTTTTCTAAATGCGGGACTGTCAATCTCTTCAAATGAATACCGTATAGTTTGGTCAGAAGTGTTGGCAACCCCTTGTAGCGGATAAATGGAGTTCTTGAGCTTATCTAAAGTATTTATGTTTAATATTACCTTCTTAGAAATATCCGAAAGTGATTCTTGTATTTCTGAAAATGTAGAGATCAAAAATGTTTCAGATTTTCCAGTTCCATTGTCTACTGTCTTTACTGCTATATTTGCCAATTGACTATATGCAGACTCCAACAGCTCGTAAAGGGTTGATACATTGTGACATTCTTTTCGTTGCAAACGTAGGGTTATTGCACAGTAGGCATTGTCTCGGCCTTCTTTTTCAAACACGTTTGTACGATGAATGTATGAATAATAAGTGTCGCCGTTCCAATGGTCTATTACCAAGCAACCAGACATCCCTTTCCCGTAGCTCCAGTTCAGACATTGGCTAAGATAAATCCCGGCATTATCCCCATTGCCAACTCCCCAAATGTTCTGCCCTTGTGGTCGACCATGAAAATATATTTTTAAATCTTCCATGTTATTATCCCCTTATTGATTTTAAAATTGCTTCCCAAAGGGTAGCAGGATAGTTATCGCGACTGGGAGTGTAAGGTTTAGAACCATCAGGTCCTGCAAGTCCATAGTGCCCCGTGCTGAAACCGACAAACTTGAATGTGTATTTAGGTCCAAAAACAGATGCGAATGGAGAATGGTTCTTAAAGGCACTGAAAAGGCCTTCGTACTCATTGTTACATGCTTTTATCGCATTGTTTTCCGTTATTGTACCTAAGTCGTCTACCTTGTTGAAAAGAAGTATAAATTTGTCATTGCTAACAGAATATGAGGTTTTGCAAAATTTGATTCTTTCTACATATTCCATTTTGTCAGCATATGGTCTTTCCCAGTTTGGCTCTGTTATAAATACCCAGATTTTTTTGTTCCTGCTTCCGAAAACTTCCGACATATATGTTGGAAATGGTACTTTCGAACGTTCGTAACCTGGTGGAACTGATGTCGGAAAATACCCTTCGCCTGCTCCTTCCAAAATCTGGCAGACTGTAGTTCCTTGAATATCCTTAACCTTTATGAAAAGGAAATCATTATGGTCTGTACCTTTTAGTGCAACTTGTGTTGAGAGCATACTATTGAAGTTTAATTTATTTTTCTCGTATTCCCATGCCGTGGTACAAAAGTTTGGGTCTACTTCAAGGGTATAACCGTGATTGCGCAAATATTTTGCCAAGCGAACCAATGTCATGGTTTTACCACTACTTGGAGCACCGAAGAACATAACAATAGGTGCGTGCTGGTCTGTTACATGAACCACAATCTTGTGCGAAGGTGTTGGATCTCTTTCTTCCATACTGCTGAAATTGTTCTCATTCTCGTTATTATCGTTTTCGGGTGTCGTAACATCTTTTGAAGTAGTTGATGATGCTTCATTAGTGTTTATTGGATTGGCATTATTTGCTGACTCTCCAAATCCTATAAAGTTTTCTGCCATTTTCTAAGTATTTTTGTTAATATTCGTATTCTTTATCTTGCCACTGGAAATAAAAGAAGAAACCAGCCAAGTCTATGACTAATGAGAGAATTAACCAGAAAATAAATGTTATTGGAATTTTTCCTGTAATGAAATCATAAAGAACTGAATATGGGTTCATGAAACGTGATACTTTGTTTTCATCTTTTCCTGAAGTATAGCGTTCTTTATCTTTTGTATTATCAAACTTTACATATTTCTTTCCTGAGTTTATATTAGAATATGCTGCTTTCAAAACACCGTTTGCCTGTGTTACGAGTTCTTCTGATGCGTCTTCAGAAATTTGGTTCGTTTGTACTTTAGCCCGGATGGCTTTCTCCATTTTCGTTATATGACGTACGTCTGTTTTGGCTGCATCCGACAATTGCTGACTAACCAAATACTTGTCTGATTTTAGCCTTTCCAATACAGGAACTAAATATTTTTCTCTCCAGAAATTCAGCATATTCGTGTTTTCCAAGTCACTAGCCATGTTCGTGTTAACGGGCATTGGAACCTGATAACCCGCAGGTAAAATATTATTGTTGATTTCTGATACGTGTGAGGCGGCATACTCACCAATACCACTGCCCGTAGTTCCTGATTTCACTTCATCCTCGAACTTTTTCCATTCTGCAAGGACCTTCTTTTCCAAAACTTCGTAAGCTGGGTCTACTACAGCCCTATCTACAAGCTGTTGGCTGTATTTCTTTGTCGTCAATAAATCATCGGTCAGGACATCTCCTATTTTCAGTTTATAGAAAAAAGTATGAGCATTGGTCGGGAAAGAAAGTATAATCCAAGCAACACATAGTGTTGCGATTCCTCCCCAAAACTTTGCCGTGGCATGTGTTACGGCACCATCTGTGTTGTTATATGCATCAATTACCCATTTCATCGCACAAGATGCCAACAAATAAATAAGAAATACCATAAGCCATACCATAATAGTACGAACAATATGGTTGTCTGAGAAAAGTGAAGGCATCATCAGGAGAAATGATGATGCTGTTGCCCAACAGGATAGTGCCGCTGCTACGACAAATCCTAAAAGCCAAAGAATTTTTGTTTTCATAATCTGATAAGTTTATTATTATTTTATTTCTTCACAAAATGCAGTTGGTACATATGCGGTTACTGCAGTCATTAATCCATCTATTATCACTCCAACTCTCTGCTGCCCTTGCCACCTTGCAACTCTTCCAATTACTCCTTTGAATGCACCGTCTACGACCTTTACTAGTTGACCTTTATGAAACTTTGGTACTTCAACTAAAGATATGATAGCATTGTCTACTTTTGACAAACAGATTATTTTCAAACTATTCATCTGATTGTCAGGAATTATCATTGGTGTTCTCTCAATTCTATTGCCAATATGTGTGTAATGATAATAAAAGCGAAGAAAGGGAAGATTAACGTTATCGAAAACAAAGGGCTTGAGTTGTTCTTCTGTACTATGAGCGAAGAAAAGGTTGGGTAGCAGGGATATAGTTAATGTCTTGCGTTTGCCATTAATTAATCTTACGGTCTTTTGAGTTGGATGGAAGACTGTAATCCCCTTGTTTTTCAGGTAATCGAAGGCTTTCTTCTCCCTGCCGTAGGTGGTTCGTAATACATACCACTGTGGAGTATTGTGCTTGGAAAATTTCGCTTTTGATATTATCGACGATTGGGTACTTTGGGTGGACACCCCTCTTTGTAAACTCTCTGTTTCCGTTCTACTTTGAGCTTCGGGGATGGCATTGGAGGTAAATCCAATGCATGGAGGCTGTTCACCGCCTTCATGGGTGTGTATACTTTTCGGTATACTTTTTTCGACTTTCATATAGTCGTTAACTTTATTCTAGACAGAATTCGGTTGATTATAGACACAAAAAAAGCGTGGAACCTTTCTGTTGTCCATTCCACACATCGAGGCTCTAGCACTGCCTATCAAAGTTGAACAGACAACGTTAGAGCCCACGCCGATATAGAAACAACACCGTTTAGAGACCATCATAAATCATTTAATCATATCTTTTTGATACAATATCAGGGTTTATAAAGGTCTCAACGGGATTGATGTAATCACACCCGGGACATCTACCGTCGACTATGTTCAAGACTTTGATATTTGAATTTGCTAGATTCGATGTGTCAAGAACAAAGCGCAGATAAACGCCTTTTATGTCTCGGCTCTTTTCCCACCCAATGCCCGCCTAATTCGGAGAAGTCATTACGGCATCTCTTTTTAAGCTCGGCGTTGGCTTCTTGTATTCCCAATGCTATATAGAATTCGTCATACAAATTTAAGAGCCGCTACAAATGTACAACTTTTTGGGCTGACTCAAAAATTTTGAATATAAATTCTTTATGTGTAGTCTTTTTTTTAACATTTAAAGCTATTGTTTGTTGTGTTTTCCGAAAGAAAACATATAGATACAAGAAATGTTTACAGAGATGTAATGTATATATATCAAGAGAATGAGTCTTCTTGAGCATATTTTTTATATTTATCAGTCTCTAACAAGCGAAAGTTGCATGTTATAATTTAGATTCTTCGTCTAAAAACACCACCTAAATTGACAAAGAACCATAATTTAATTGATTAAAATTCAAAAATCCTTCACCGTAGTTGTAACATACTTATTATCAGATGATTATGGTGAAGGATTTATAATCTTCCCCTCCCCCGCCTCCCCCTCCGGGGGCGGAGCAGTTACCTTTAATTGCCATAACATTACATATTTGTCATTACTTAATCTGTAAGTAGCTATTCACAATTAGTTTATACAAACAACAAAGCATTTATATTTAAAACAACCATAACAACATATACAACCCAAACAACTTTCATGCTTGTCACGCACGCTGCGTGTTGTACTTGTTGTATAAGTTGTACTTGTTGTTTTTTATATTATCTACATTGTCGGTTGTATAAAATAATTTTGACTCATCCGATATTTGGAGTGATGATTATTATCTCCCACAGATATCACAGATGA
>ERZ808270.54-NODE-54-length-74866-cov-14.091297_pt1 | contig 74866 bp, 55 predicted proteins | sample MGYA00521082_ERZ808270 | MGnify/ENA primary metagenome ERZ808270 (study PRJEB31516, sample SAMN03275594) | gut metagenome | biome: mammalia-associated habitat; material: feces | host: Papio cynocephalus | place: Kenya | collected 2012-07-27 ... | reverse complement strand
AGCATGACGGCTCTTACTTCCGCCAGTTTGTTCTCGTTTCCAACGGCGAACTGCCACACAGTTTCTCACTGCATGGCAAAGTGGAACGCAAGGCCCTTGCACGCACTGCCGACGATCGCCTTTGCGTCATCGCAACCCGTCATCCCGAAACCATGTGGGACTTTGCCGATGCTTTGCGCGAATATGGCTATGTAGATGCCATATACCTTACCGGCGGCAACGAGAGCGGCTTCTACCGTGCTCCCGACGGTACTGCCTATTTCACTGAGAGGGCAGCCAAGTATCGTACAGACAAGCACCACGGCGTAGCCCCTTGGCTGGTGCTCAGAGCACGATAATAGTCAAGACATACTAAAATTATAGAAGAATGAAGAATCTGCAGAAATTTATTGAGAATATAAAAGGACGGAAAAGTTCATTGAAAAAATGTTTGCTCATTATTCTTTACACGCTCCTGTCGCTACCGCTACTACTCATTATAGGCGTAATACTAGTATTAACTTTTGGTGATTCGAGCGATACAAGCGTACCTGACTCAATAGACTATCATACCGCTGACGACTTGCGAAAGGTTACAGGAGTGGAGTTCCCGGAGATAGTTCCCGTAGATTCTATTTATTCGTATGATGGATTGGATGATGATAATACAGAAATAAAATTTGTACCTGTAAAGCCTTTGGATAGAGATTTCTTTTATCGTTTAGACCAGGCATGCAAGACCGATTCATGTTGTTGGACAAAGGATTCTTTAGGATATACATATTATATCTATCCAGAAGCAACTCCTCTCGACAGAACAAAGGGTATGCATCGCAGAATGGTTGAGCTTGATGGTGAAAAGGTTCCAGATTGGGATGGAACATATATATCTGTTTTCGTTCCCATTAAAGGAGACACGATAATTCTCAAAGATGGTTGGACAAGATAAATTTTCTACACCGAAATCCAGCAATGAGTTCGGCATTGTTATAATTTACTATGTTTTTGACAATCCATTGCTTCCTGAATACAATAAGAGCTAAGTAATGCCATTATAAAAACAAGGATATTTTGCCTATCTGAAACTATCAAGTCGTGAGAGTGTTAAAATGATGTCTGATTTGATGAAAAACTGAATTTTGTATTGCTGCTTGGAAACAAGGCGTTATCTTTGTGCCATAATTCAAAGCAAAATGGGCATCAACAAGCTAAAAGTGGTGTTGACAGAAGAAGCACAAGCCTTTTTGGATGCGCAGCCATTCAAAGCTCAGCAGAAGATATACTACAACATCTTCAAGGTTGAGAAAGGAGTTATGAAAGTTGACATCTTCAAGAAACTTGAAAATACCGAGATATGGGAGTTTCGCACTCTCTACAATGGTATCTGTTACAGGCTTTTCTCTTTTTGGGACACAGAGAAAGAAACTTTGGTTATTGCCACAAATGGCATAGTCAAGAAAACTCAGAAAACACCACTAAAGTAGATTGCTAAGGCAGAAGAGATAAGAAAGGAGTACTTTAGCAATAAAAAGAAATAACATTATGGCACAGATGAAATTGATACCAGCGGACAACATGAAAGATAAACTTTGGGGCAGAAGAGGCACCCCAGAGCGTGAAGCAATGGAAGCTAAACTCAAAGAAGACGTTAATGCTTACATTGTAGGTGAAGCCATACGCAAGGCTAGACTGGCACAAAATCTCACACAAGAACAGCTTGGTGAACGTATCGGAGTGCAGCGTGCCCAAATTTCAAAACTGGAAAAAGGTACGAGCGTTATCACTCTACCAACTATGAGCCGTGTATTCCAAGCCTTGGGCATAGCAACGGCAACTCTGGACTTGGGTATTGCCGGGAAAATAGCATTATGGTAAAACAAATGAATAATTTCTTAGACGCAAAGAACCGTGACGAACTACGTCAATGGCTTATAATGAACCATAATACAGCCAAAGAATGTTGGGTTATATGAACCATTGCGGTAATCCTCCGTGCGCTGCTTGCTCAACTCTACACGCATCTGATAACGTTGCTCTGCCGTGCCCTTGTCAAAGTATCCATTGGTATTGACGCGAGTCATATTATACATGGTGGAGGCAACTGTAGCCTTGATTCGAGGGTCGTTGGCGGCAGCATTGATGGCAAGACCGCCCCAACCGCAGATGCCCAGGATTCCGATGCGGTCGGCATCGACAATTTCGTTGGTGGAAAGATAATCCACTGCAGCACTGAAATCCTCTGTGTTCAAGTCTGGCGATGCCACATTGCGAGGTATGCCACCGCTTTCACCTGTAAACGAAGGGTCGAAGGCGATAGTAAGGAAACCTCTCTCGGCAAGTGTTTGGGCGTAAAGCCCTGAGGCTTGTTCCTTCACCGCACCGAAAGGACCGCTCACCGCAATGGCAGGTAGCTTGCCTGACGCATTTCTTGTGGAAGTGGTATTCTTCGGGATATACATATCAGCGGCAAGTGTGATGCCAAAGCGATTGTGGAAGGTAACCTTCTTGTGGCTCACCTTATCACTTTTGGGAAATGTTTTGTCCCACTCATTGGTTAAGTTCAATTTCTGGCTCTGCGTAACAGGAGCATTGTACTCAGTATTGTCTTGTGCTTTTTGTGCAAAGCTGTTGGTTGCAACAGCCAACAAACCTGCGAAAAATAATAATCTTGTTTTCATCATTATTACAGCGTTTTATAGTTTACTAATATTTTACGTTGCAAAAATACGAGCATTTTCCCAAAGTATTGGTGGATTATTTACGAAAGAAATTACCAAGATTACAGATTAACCTTGCTCCAACAAGTTTTTGTCTGTCAAGAAATCCAACAGCCCGATAGTCAAGCCCTCAAGTTCATCCTCCTTGCGATGAATGTCATCGCCAACTATGACTATCTTTCGGAAGTGGTCATATCAAAGAATTGAGGAAAATGTGTTTCTTCGTCAATTTAGGTGGTAAGTAACAAGTCAAAATTATTTTATACAAACGACAATGGAGATAATATAAAAAAACAACAAGTACAACTTATATAACAAGTACAACACGCAGCGTGCGTGACAAACATGAAAGTTGTTTGGGTTGTATATGTTGTAACGGTTGTTTTAAATATAATGTTTTGTTGTTTGTATAAACTAATTGTGAATAGCTACTTATTAAAAACATGGAAATCTTTTGTTAAAACAAAAATGTATATAACTTTGCAGCGTCAATCATCGGAACCGCCCCGGAGAATGACGCTGCAAAACTTATGGCGGAAACATGAAACTTTGGAGAGATGAAAAACAATGATATGAGGAAAAAAGTGAAAACAGTAAAAATAACCTGTACTTTTGCAGCCGTTGCGATAATGCTGATGACGGCTTGCGCAAGCGTAAGAAAACCGGAATATATGAGAGTGGCGCCGCTGGACAGCGGACTGAATCTTGATTCGCTCACAGACTGCACCGTTGCCGTGGGCTTCAAAGCCGCCGACATCGACTGGAATGACGGGAGAATGACGTGCAGCGTGTTCAGTAAGGATCTGTATGATGCAGTGGACGTTAGTCGTATGCGCCCTGGCGACACCCTGATTTATGAAGGCAAGCCGATGGTGATTGTGTCTGTTAAGGATAACAAAGGAGCGAAAACTGTAAATGGCGGTATTGAGAATGGCGGAGCTGAACTGGTGGCAAACGGTGGCGGAACGTATCGCACGATGCTTATGGATGATTACTCGGTACATACGAATCTGGGGAAGACAAAGCTTAGACTTGCCAAGGATTTGACTTTAGTCGACTGTGGAGCTGACTTCCGTGATCCTTCGGATACGGTTCGCTCAAACTTCAAGGATTACTTAGACCGACTTCCAGATTACCGCAAAGACAACTTCAACTGCCTAAATACCGAACTGGTAATCAAAAATGGTTTTGTTACGGAGATTAACCGCAGGTGGACCCCTTAAATAAAAAAAAATTTTTTTCGTCATTTTACCCTCACACCCTCACTAATCGGTGGTAACTTGTTATATAACAATAGATTATATGTGTGAGAGTAAGTGTGAGGGTAGAAGTCTGACCCCTCACACTTGAAAAAATGTTTGTCTATATACAATTTTGCTATTTTGTCATTTTTACCGTCTTTCTTGTTCCATCGGCAAACTTAATAAGCTTCAGGTAAATTCCATTCGCACCCTTTTCGCTTGTTCTTGTTCCGTCGATATTAAAATACTCCTCGGCAACAATATTACTCTCATCGATAACTCCAGCTATCGATGCCGGAATGTCGCTCTTCAGACAGTAGCGTCCAGTGTTGAACACAGTGCAGTCGCAAATATCCTTCGGATTATAGTTTCCGACAAAAGCCACGACCTCTACATCACGTGGCTCAACTGGAACATCCCTGCCATACTTCTCTTCCGAATAAAGAGATGATTCTACCGATTCAGGCAGTGTATAAGAATATTTCTTTTGTGCTTTGTTGTCAGAGAACGTTAACTCCTCACCAAACAAAGGGGTAACACTGGCGCGATAAACATGGCGGTGCTTGAAAGTGTCAGACGAGTAGCCAGCCTGGTGATGGTGCAGTATGCTGTCTTGAACGATATACACCATGAGACGAGGGTTTGTAGACAGGGCATCGAACACATCGTCTTTCTCCACATCCACAGTTATGTCAAGTCTGCGCGATGCCGCATCGTAAGTGCATTTTGGAGTTACACCGACAAAGGCAGGACGCTTCGTGATATAGGAAAGTACCGGACTGAACGTATCGGCATAGCCCACAGACATTACCGGACTGTTGGGTTTGCCGCCGAGAATCTCCTTACACAGCTCGTCGTAAAGTCTGTCGAGCATTGCGGCAGGCGCATAGCAACCGCTTGTGCCGTAAAACCATTCCATCGAAACATCGTCAGGTGTAGTCAGAAAATCGTATCTGTATCCGGCATGGTGGGTTACCTGTATCACGTTCTTGTCGAAGCCCTGCTCCATACATTGCTCAATTGTATTAATTGCGCGCGGACAGTTGCCGCACTCCTCCGTGCTGAACTCTTCGAGCAGAACGTTATGGTAGAATGTGGTGTTTCTGCTGTCGTAAGTAGACATGTATACGGTTGCTGTGTTGTCGGCAGCGTATCCGTCGCCATCAGCAAATACTTCCACCGAAACCGGAATTCTTACGCCCTTGGAAACCACATCCGACGTGAAACTGATGTCTATAGTATCGCGCCCGAAAGCGTCGAGCTGTTTCCCGGAACTACCCTCAGCCACATTCTTGCCGTTGATGCTGCAAGCGTAGCGGTAGCCGCCGATGACGGAATTAGAGATATTCTGCACACCGATCTTTGCCGTGAACGGTTTCCCAAGCTCCGTCACCTTGTCGAATGTCGTTCCTGTAACGCCAAGATTAATCTCCGGCACGTTCTCGCCCTCGATAACGAGTTCGATGCTCAGCGAACCTATATTATCGCTACTTTTGTCCGTCCATTCGCCGTTTTTTGCCACCCAATAGCCATTGCTGTTTACAGGACCAGCTACCGACATGCATTTTGCCGTAACTTCCTGTTCGAAAGAATATCCCACAACAATATCCTCAGTGCCGCTCACAGTGCCGCCGTCTATTGTTACGTCGTTCCATCCCGCCGTTGGCGATGCTATATTAGCCGATGCAATATCCGCGCCATCGAGCGAGTTTCTCACCCATCCGCACATTCCCGAAAAGCCGTCAGTCTGCACCAGGCCGATTCTTATTCCCGTAACCCGAGCTCCGGTATACTTAGCCAGTTGCTCTTTAGGTATCACCACGGCAGCGGATATCGTGCCGTTTCCTGTCTTGCCGTAGCCCTTCTCGCTCATCTGTCCCTCGCAGGGCCCGAAATGAAAAGCGGCAGCATCCGCCATGCCGCAGGCCGTCGCCCACAGGCACACGCATGCTGCTGCCCTCATGATATATTCTATGAACTTCGTCATAAGTTTATTTCTCTATTTACAATTTATTTCATCACTTTGAATGTTTTGCCGTTTTTCTTCACGATATACACGCCAGCCTTGACAGGATAGTCCACGCGCATGCCGTCGAGAGTAGTGTAGGTGGCAGTTGCATCAGTCTCACCCTTCACCGAACTTATTGCCGTTGCCTCAGGAGAATAAACGGTGATAGTATTTGATTCCTCGCTGGCTTTGTCGCCGAATGTTCCGGTAACGGTATATTCAAATTTATCGTTGCCAGTAAATGGTACTTCCATCTTATACGATGTTGCGTCGTATGGCAGAGTGACAGTGCTGTAAGGCAATGTATATGTATCATCCTTTTTCAGATCAGCTGTTGCCTTCATGTTTGTGAAGATTACGATGTCGCCCCCCTCTGCAGCATCGATTATCTGGAATATAAGGCGCGAATCCTTGCTGCCGCCGCTGATTTCCACATCGAACGGACTTCCAGACTTTGAAACTTCAAATACTTTTGCACCTTCGTTAAAAGTAATGCTGTTGCCGGCTCCGAGTTTTCCGAAACCAACTTTCACCTGAGCGTCATCCACGCTTGTCATTGCAGTGCCGCTAATCTTTGCCTTGCCCTCGCCAATGGTGAAGTCGGCAACCGGACCGAACAATGCACCAGGCAGTCCATAGCTCTCATACATGTTTGTTATACCGAACATTCCTGTATAGCCCACGCCGAGTAAAGTGCTCCAGCCTGGAGTGTTAAACAGATTGTCGAGACTTACCGGAGTAACGAAGTCCGCAGTCTGCACCGTTCCCTTAGGGTCGTTCATGCTATAAGGAATCTGGCTGAAATCTTCATTGATATATGTAAGAGTCTCGCCGTCCTCAGTTGCGGTATGAGTGCGCACGAACGACGCCTTGTAGTTTGCTGCATATAGAGATGACTCCCAGTTGGCTGTAAAGCCCGATGTTGTAACATCAGTAGCAGCCAGTGCCACAGGGGCATCAACCTTCGACACGCTTGGAGTGGTATAACCTCTTGCCGGGAATGACTTGTCGTCGCCGTTTGTTGCCGTCACCCTTACGATATATTTGTGAGACGGGATAATCTGGAACGAAAGTTTGGCAGTAGGCTCCGATACCGTTGTTGTAGCCACTACTTGTTCATCAGATGTACTTTTCTTTCCCTCGAAATTATCATCGAGGAGTTCCACGTAATATTCTGTAGCTCCATCCACGGCATCCCATGTAGCAGTAAGTTCGCTGCCGCTTGTTGTCGTTAGCTTCACATTCTTAGGCTCAGTCAGAGGATAGGTTAGCTTCTCGAGTTTCACGTTGTCCACAAGCACCTTGCCTTGCCATCCAAGGAACATCACCGAGGTGTATTTCACACCGCCGTCCACGTATAACACCAGGTCAGTCCAGTCGGTAGTCATCGGCAGACTGGCAGCTGAAATCATGCTCTTCTTGCTCGCGTCCGGATCGTCATTCATTATGAAATACTGCAAGCCCTGGTCGTTTACATTCGGATTCACGTTTTTCACGCGGAACGTAACCTTGAAAACTCCGTCGCCGTCGCTAAGGTCCATTGCTGGAGTCATAAGGTAGCCAGGACCATCTTCGCCCACCTCGTCATATCCAAGGTATGCCTTTCCGCCAGCCTGATAGGTAAGAAAAGCGCCCCAGCCCGGTAGAGTGGTATAGTTGTCGAACAAATCAGCTATGTTTGTAGCATCAGGAGCATCTTCGCTTCCTGCCGTCAGCTTGGAGAAGTCTTCGTCAATCTTTGTCTCCGATGCGGCATTTCCACTCTCCGCCTTCATAATACAATTAACATTGTTGTATGCCGCCATCACCTGTTCTGCAGTAAAATGTCGTCCCATTGGTGTGGCAAGAAAAGCCTTCACAACATCAGGAACAGCTTTTCCTTTATTCTCTACCAGTAGAGAAGTCTTTTCAAATTGTGGTACTGCAGCAACGTTGCCGGCCGATGCGTTGGCGGTTGCAAGACTCAATGCTAATAATGCGTAAAATAAATTCCTTCTCATACGCTTGTCCTTTTATTAGTTTAACCTTTTGGATATTTATATCCGATATTTACAATTCTGTTTGCAAAATTACACAGCTGATGGGAAAATAAGGAAAAATACAGCTATTTGTTGTTTCTATTTTTGAAAAAAGAAACAATTTTACTACTTTTGCAATACAAGAATGGAATAATTATGAATTTAAAATACAATATTATCATAATTCTGCTTATTATTGTAACATTCCCATGTATTGCCGCCGTTCCCGACGATGCAAGAAATGCGTTGGACAAAGGACAGGCTTTCTACGATAATGAGCAATATTCTGAAGCTACGTCGCTGTATCTCGAGGCAATGAAAACAGCAAAAGAGCATGACGATATGGTTATTTATACCGAGGGACTGTACAATCTGGGTATGGTATATGTCAGGATGGACGATATGGAGCGTGCCTTATACTATTTCAATTTATGTCTCGAAAAGGCAAGAAGCATTGGCGACAGGATAATGCAGGGCAAATGCGTATCATATATGTCATGCTGCTATGGATTCATGAATAATCTTAAGATGGCAAAATACTATTTTGAGATGCAGCGAACTCTGCCGCATGAAAATGAGAACATGAAACAATATTTCATGTTGTATAACGGAGGACTGACAAGTTTTCTGGAAGGGAAGCAAGATGCGGCGCTACGCCAGTTTCATCTTGCCATCGACTGCGTACAACGCCATCGGTTAGACAAAAAATATCTACAGTCGGTGTATGGTATGATGGTGTATATCCAATTGTATAAAAAGAATATAGACGAGGCTCTGAGGTATTGTGACGAATACAAACGTGCCACAGAGGGAAACAGCAAGCGGCTGTGGAAGGAAGCATATTATGAAATGCTGTGTGATGTATACAAAGCTGCCGGCGATACCGTAAAGTCAAAGATGTATCGACATATGGCAGATTCTACTTTCAATGCGAGAATCGCCAAACAGCAAATCAAGGACATAGACAACCGTATCGTGAAATTCGAAGGCAAGAATAACCGTGATGATATCATGGCCCTGAACACTACAGTGAACAAACAGTGGCAGTTTATTGCCGTATGCATCGTCTTCGTGGTTATTCTGGTTGCACTTGTCATGGTTATCGTCATAAAGAACAGGAGATTGAAACATGCCTACAAACTCGTGATCGGGAAAAACCGCGAACTGGTAGTTGCAAGTCAAATGTCGCAGAAACTCAGAAACCAAAAGGACGTAACAGCAAGTAGCGATGCCATTTCATCCAATGCCAGTAATGATTCTGCTATTGACGGAAGTGAGGATAACGAGAGTAAATTTGCCGAGAGCAGTAGCAATGAAATCAGTTTGAAACAAGAACAGATTGACGACATATTGGCAAAGGTGACTTCCGTGATGGAAAAAGTTGACATTATATCCAAATCCGACTTTACGCTTGTGGCTTTGGCTCAGATGATAGGGTCGAACACGCGCTATGTGTCGTGGGTTATTAACAATACTTACAAGAAGAACTTCAAAACTCTGCTCAACGAATACAGAATAAGGGAGGTTTGCAGAAGAATGGAAGACACGGACAAATTCGGAAATCTCACCATACAGGCTTTATACGTCTCTCTTGGCTATAGTTCGGCGAGTAATTTCTTGCGCGCATTTAAAAATGTGAATGGAATGACTCCGTCTACATACATGAAACTTATAACCGAGAAGAAGGGGAAAAAATAATGCGGATTACAATACAAATAGACAAAGCTAATATTTATGATGGCTTTGCTATATAATGGATACTATCATTTATGGATGTGTGTTTTTTATATGATAGCTGCACCAAAGGTGCAACTTCCGTGCACCTTTGGTGCAGTATAGAAACACTGCTTCCAAACGGGGCGTTTAACCTGTTCTTTTTTATTCATGAGAAAATAAGTTCAAGTGTGGTTTGAGGGTGTACCCTCATTCTTACCCTCACATTTACCCTCACATTTACCCTCACACCCTCACACTTACCCTCACCCTCGAAATGCCGATAAACAGAGGGGTTTTGAGAGAAGTGTGAGGGTGTGAGGGTAAATTTACCAAAAAACTTTTTGTTTTTTTGCTTCGTTTTTGTCGGAATCCGTTCAGTCGGATTATTTTATGAGCTTAAACGTCTTTTCGTTTTTCTTAACTATTGTTATTCCCATTCCGTTAGAGGCTGAGGCATCGATTCGCATGCCTTGCAAATTGTATGCGGCAATATTTCCGTCAGTATTCTCTACGGCTTTAATTCCGGATGTAACATCGGTAAAGCTCGTTACAATAACCTTGCTGTAAGGCATATACTCCTGGGCGTCCATGTCGTAGCTGCTCGTTATTGTTTCCTTTACAGCATCGCCATGCTCTGCATCATACTGGCGTTCGGTCTTTTCACCCATGGTCTTTACAAGACCGGAAGTCTCTTCGTCGAGTTCATAGAATTCGTCTTCAGCGAGATTCTTGTGTGCATCGTATGTTACTATCTCCTTGTTCCAGCTTACCAGGTCTTCGTCAGTCAAGACACCGTCTTCGTTGGCGTCAGAGTAAGATTTCTCTTCTATAGAGAAGCTTCCGTTCTCGTCGGCCATAACCTTTTTCGTGTCCGTGCGTTCCAGTTGGTCAGTATATTGAAATGTCTCATTATATCCACCGTCGCCAGAGTATTCGATATTGATATTTCCGAAGCTCTTGGTTTCGCCATCCTCTTCATAGGCAAGCGTTGCCGATGAAAGGTAGTTGTCCCAAAGCATCCATTCGTCATACTGCGAAACAAGCTGTCCGTTGGTCTTTTCCCATTTTATATCGGTAAGATACTGGTTAGTCTGCCATACCGGCTGGTCGTTTTCGTCATACGTCAGGCTTTCGTATTTGAAAGAGTTAATCTGTTTCGTCTCCGGATCCACGGTGTTTGTATATTTCTCCGTGGCGTCGTATGCTCCCATGTAAGGCACGAGAATCGTAAGCGACGTGATATTGCCGTCGGCATCACGTTTTATGTCGCGCTGGAACGAGTCGGAAATCTCAGTCCAGTCATTGCTCTCGCTGTCCCATTCATATCTCTTCTTGCTTATCACGAGGTCGGTAACGACAGGGTCATGTACGAACACCGCTTTCGATGCGTTTGTAAAGTTCTTACCGCCGTCGCTGGAAGTACTTTCAACGACAGTTTCTGTCAGTCCGTCGTCAGAATAGCTTGTTGTAGTAAGCGTAATGTCGTCGCCGCTCTTCTGAGTCTGAGTAGCCACCTTGCCGTTTTTGTAAGTATAAGAGTACTCCCCCTCCAGTTCCCAAGTACCGTCTTCGGTATAAGTGTATACCATTTCGGTGAGCGGCATGAAGTTACTCTTTTCTGCAGTCCTGAAGTTTTTGTTTTCCTGTTTGATAGTACGCGGGTTCATGTCCTGCGCCATCATCACCTTAGAGGCTGATACGCCATAGATCGAGGAATGCAGCCTTTTGTGTATGGATTGTGTTTGCGCACTTACTGCTGCTGCGCTGAGCATCATTGCCGATGCAAAAAGAATAGTAGAATTTTTCATACGCTACGAAATTTAAATTTTATTTTCCACATGAGAGTAGAAACTTATCTTAAGTTGATGTCGTGACGACTACGTATTCCGCTTCAGAGAAAATCAGAACAGCGAAAGCGTGTAGAGATATACTACAGCCGCCGGCATCGCCATGAGCGAAGAGTCGAAGCGGTCGAGCATTCCGCCATGTCCAGGCAAGATGTTGCCGCTGTCCTTTATACCGAGAGTACGCTTGAAGAGCGATTCTACGAGGTCGCCCCAAGTTCCGAACACGACGATGACGAGTCCGAGTCCCATCCACTGCCATAGCGACAATCCGAGTTCCTCCTCGATGTTCGGATAGAGGAAATGTATCGCCGCAGCTATTGCAAGTACGATGACGGCACCTCCGACGGAGCCCTCCCATGTCTTTCCGGGCGAGATGCGCGGAAAGAGCTTGTGCTTTCCGAATAGAGAGCCGGAGCAGTATGCACCGGTGTCGTTAGCCCATAGGAAGATGAACACGCAGAGAGGTACGATATAGTTGAACATCACCTGTCCGCCGGAAGAATTAAAGGCAAGAACATTGATAGTAGAGAAGGGTAGGGCGATATACATCTGTCCGAGCATAGTATGCGCCCAATTCTCTATGGCATCCTTGTTGCCGGTATACAGTTCGCTGATAAACAGATAGACGATTGTCAGCAGATAAGGGATGAATGCAGCCGTAGGAACCAGTCCGCTGCAGAATCCTCCCATGGCAAGGAAGAAATATACCCCGGCAACAGTACTTATCACGGGGTTCACCTGCACATCCTTTTTATTGTTTACAATTCCGCAGTATTCCCACATCGTCAGACCGGTGACGAGGGCGAACAGTACTTCCATTCCCTCTGGACGAAGGAATGACGTTACTACTACTACCACAAAGAGTACACCGGTTATGGTGCGCACGATGAGGTTTGCCAACTTGCTGTTTTTCTTTTCTTCTGTCATGATGTTATTCTTTAGGGGTGGTCTGGGAGAGCTGGGAGTTCTGGGAGTCTTGGGAGTTCTGGGAATCATTAGAATTCTTTTCATTCTCTTCAAGAATCTCTTCAGAACGGCTCACCCATGGGCGCTTTCCGAATATCTTTTCTACATCCTCAGCAAAAATCACCTCACGCTCGATAAGCAGTTCGGCAAGTTTGTTGTGTCCCTCCTTGTGCTCCGTGAGAATCTTCTTAGCCCTGTCATACTGTTCGGCAATCATGCGCAAAACCTCATCGTCCATAATCTTCGCCGTAGTTTCAGAATAAGGCTTCTGGAAGTTATACTCATTATTGTTGTAATAGCTGATGTTCGGCAACTTATCGCTCATTCCGGCATAGGCAATCATTCCGTAGATACTCTTCGTAACACGCTCAAGGTCGTTAATTGCTCCCGTAGAGATATGTCCGGTAAACAGTTCCTCGGCAGCGCGACCGCCAAGAAGGGAGCAAATCTCGTCGAGCATAGCCTCCTTCGTGGTAATCTGTCTTTCCTCCGGCATATACCATGCAGCGCCGAGAGCTCTGCCTCGTGGCACGATAGACACCTTTACGAGTGGGTTTGCATGCTCGGTAAACCATGATATCGTGGCGTGTCCAGCCTCGTGAATGGCAATAGAACGCTTTTCGGCAGCAGTCATGACCTTAGTCTTCTTTTCGAGTCCGCCGATTATGCGGTCTACGGCATCAAGGAAATCCTGTTTCCCTACACTCTTCTTCCCGTATCTTGCAGCGATGAGTGCAGCCTCGTTGCATACATTGGCAATATCGGCACCAGAGAAACCCGGAGTCTGTCGGGCTAACATCTCCACATCCACGCTGTCGTCCTTCTTTATCGGGCGCAGGTGAACCTCGAAGATAGCCTTTCGCTCGTTCAAGTCGGGCAGGTCAACATTAATCTGACGGTCGAAACGTCCGGCACGCAGCAAAGCCTTGTCGAGCATATCCGCACGGTTAGTTGCAGCCAATACGATTACTCCACTGTTTGTTCCGAAGCCGTCCATCTCCGTAAGCAGTGCATTCAGGGTGCTCTCCCTCTCGTCGTTGCTGCCCATTGCCGGACTTTGGCTGCGGGCACGTCCCACGGCGTCAATCTCATCGATGAAGATAATACAAGGAGCCTTCTCCTTAGCCTGTCGGAAGAGGTCGCGCACGCGGCTCGCTCCGACACCGACAAACATCTCCACGAAGTCAGATCCGCTCATCGAGAAGAACGGAACCCCGGCTTCTCCGGCAACAGCCTTTGCCAGAAGAGTCTTTCCCGTTCCCGGAGGACCGATAAGCAATGCTCCTGTAGGGATTTTTCCGCCGAGTTCTGTGTATTTCTTCGGGTTCTTCAAGAAATCTACTATTTCCTGTACTTCCTGTTTTGCACCTTCCTGTCCGGCGACATCCTTAAAGGTTATAACGTTTTCACCCTTCTGCTTGTCGTATACCTTCGCCTTGCTTTTGCCGACACCGAGGATACCGGGTCCGCCTCCTCCGCCCATTCGGCGCATCAAGAACATCCAGATGGCAAAAAACAGGATAATCGGCCCTACAGTTTGCAGAATCGCCATCAACAGGCTCCCTTGGTCGCTCTCGTAGCTCAGGTCTCCCTTGAAAGAGCCTTTGGAACGGGCATAGTCAACAAAGTTTTCCAGTTTGTCAATTCCGCCATACTCAACCTCTATAAATGGTGTTGTCCCGACCTGGTTAGTACCGGCATTAAAGAGTTGGCGAATATACTGAGGCTTAACATACATTTTCAGTTTGCCGTTGTCCTTGTTCACCACGATGCTCTGGGCATATCCCTGCATCATGTAAGTTTGGAACTTAGTGTAAGAAGCCTGCTTCCCGGCACTGCCTCCAGCCGTGTTGCCTCCCATGATATAGGCAACGATAAGAGCAATAATGGCAAAACCGTAAATCCAGCCAATATTGAACTTAGGCATCCTGTTGTTATTGTTATTTAAATTAGGGGTATTACTATTGCTTGGATTCATTTTATCTCCTCTTGATTGTTATACCTTATTATATATATAGCATCAACGGCTTCATTAGCCGCAATACAATTATGCTGCATCGATATCCGGAACCCTCGTGAGTTTAGCATCCTCCCACAGGTCTTCCAAATTATAGTATTGGCGCATCTCAGGCAAGAAAATGTGTACCAGCACATCCGTATAGTCCATAGCCACCCACTCGGCATTGGTGAGTCCGGCTATTTTAACCGGTTTCTCGCCAGCCTCAATGCGTGCAACCTCCTCTACAGAGTCGGTAATGGCGTCAATCTGTGTAGGCGAACTGCCTTGGCAGATTACGAAATAGTCGCATATTGTCCCGTCGATGCCTCTCAAATCAGCAATAACGATATTTGTACCTTTTTTCTCTTGAATTCCCTTAACGATTGATTCTACAAGCTTGTTTGTCTGTTCCATTAAATTTATTCGTATTACTTATTTTTTTGTTCATTAGTCTAAATTGGAGGCACACCTTATTAAAATATGCCCCAACAGCATACAAAGGTAAGCCGATTTATCCGAAAACAACAAGAAAATAGCGTTATTTTGAATTTTTTTATAAAAAAAACGCGATATTTGTTTGTAGTTCAAAAAAAAGTAGTACCTTTGCACTCGCAATCAAGCAATAAACGATTGCTCAAATAAAAACATTGGGATATGGTGTAATGGTAACACTACAGATTCTGGTCCTGTCATTCTTGGTTCGAGTCCGAGTATCCCAACAGAGAGACATCCTTACACCAAGGGTGTCTTTTTTTTTACCCACCCTGACCCTCCCGAAGGGAGGGAATGGAAAACCCACCCTAACCCTCCCGAAGGGAGGGAATGAAAACCCATGAATGGAGATTACTCTTATAGGAATTCTTTTTGGGGGATGAAGGTTGGTATTTTATATTACGAGAAGGGGTGGGATGAAACGAAAAACAAAAGATGCATAGAGTGAAATAAAAAAGAGTATTTTAAATATATATATAATATGAAAGAAACTCCAGTACTTCTGCTTACCGGATATTTAGGAAGCGGAAAAACAACTCTACTCAACAGAATCCTCTCTAATGAGAAGGGAATAAAGTTTGCCGTAATCGTTAACGACATCGGCGAGGTGAATATCGATGCTGACCTTATACAGCAGGGAGGCGTTGTGGGACAGAGCGACGACAGTCTGGTTGCTCTCCAAAACGGATGCATCTGCTGCACACTGAAGATGGACCTCGTACAGCAACTCAGCGATATCGTATCTATGAATCGCTTCGACTATATCGTTATCGAGGCAAGCGGAATCTGCGAACCGGCTCCTATAGCACAGACCATCAGCGTATATCCGCAGATGTATCCTGAATATGCGGAGAAGGGTGTAGCAAAGTTGGATGCCATCGTTACGGTATGCGATGCTCTGCGACTGCGCGACGAGTTTGCTGAGGGCACCGACCTGACGCGGGGCAATCTCGGAGAGGACGACTTGGCAAGTCTTGTAATACAGCAGGTGGAATTCTGCAATATCATTCTTTTGAACAAAGCCGACGAGGTTTCGCCGGAGGAACTGGTACGCATCAAGGCAATACTGCGTCAGATACAGCCGAAGGCTGCCATCGTACCGTGCAACTACGGCGACGTGAATATCGACAAGATTATCAACACGCATCTTTTCGATTTCGAAAAGGTTGCCACATCTGCACGCTGGATTGAAGCCGTAGAGGGCGACGAGGACGATCTGGAGAATGAAGAAGAGGGTGAAGCTCTGGAATATGGCATCGGCACCTTTGTCTACAAACGCCGCCGCCCGTTCCTGATGACGGAGTTCGACCAGTTTATAGCACGCAAGTTCCCGAAGAGCGTTATCCGCTGCAAGGGACTGTGCTACTTCTCCGACGAGCGCGACACTTGCTATGTGTTTGAACAGGCAGGCAGTCAGGTTTCGCTGCGCAATGCCGGACAATGGTATGCCACGATGCCTAAGGACGAGCTGGAGGAATTCAAGAAGAATAATCCGGCAGCAGTGAAAGACTGGGATCCGGAATACGGCGACCGCATGCAGAAGCTCGTGTTTATCGGACAGAACATGAACCGCAAGGAGATTGAAAAGATGCTCGACGATTGTCTGGCATAGTGCCGCAGTTGTTGGCTGATGCCGAAATGCATAAAGACATTAGGGAAAACCATACGTATGTTTATGGTTTTCCCCTTTTTTGTTTTTAGTGGATTGCGTATCTTTGCATTGAGAATAAAGAAAAAGAGTAATAACCCATAAAAAAGGAAGAGTTATGAAACGGATATTGTTTACAGCCATTGCAGCATTTATGATGCTGACATCGGCAAGCGCACAGAGACTTACAAATATAGCGGCAGAAGCCCAGTTTATTACCGACAAGATGATGGTGGAACTCGGATTAAGCAGTTCGCAGCGTAACAGCATATTGCAGATTAACGTGAATTATCTTGACGGCATATCAAGCTATCGCGACATTGGCGCCAAAGGATGGAAACACCGCAACAAACGACTGAAGGCTCTGCTCAGCGAGAAACAGTGGAAGATGTATAAGAAAGCGGATTACTTCTATCGCCCTATAGGTTGGTGCGACAATGCTTACGTTCACAACATCTATGCCAGATACCCGAAGCAGGGACCAGTAAGACGTTTCGGCAAGATGCAGCCGCCAAAAAGGAAAATTGGGGAATTCGACAAACATCATCCAAAAGATGCACGCCGGTTTGAGAAAGGCGAGCGCGAGTTTCGCAACAACAGTCCTGAAGCTATAAAAATGAGAAGGGATATGCGAAAAGGCATGCCGGAGGCAAGATAAGAAAAACAATAACTGAGGCATTATCACAGGTTGTTTGACCGATACAAAACAGGTCAACTGCCTATGGTAATGCCTCTTTCCTTGTTGCTGTATTGCTTCTATTGTTTTTTCTCATGATAAGGAGCCATACTTTTTGTGCTGTTTAGCAATTGACGCTTCTGCAACTTGTATGACAAGATAATTACAAACAGATTAATAGTTTAAAATCGCTTGTTTGTATGCATAAAGCTTTATAAATTTGCCGCCGGAAACTAAATAGACCTTGATTATATTTTCAAGGGATGAACAGAAAAGTATTTGACTAAAAATTTATTATTAATTAAACATTTGTTTTATGTTAAAGCATTTACGATTTTTAATGCTCCTTCTCATGGTCATGACCATTGGGGGTATCTTTGGCGCAGGAAGTGACGCTTGACTTCACGCAAAACACGTGGGGGCTGCCGACAGACTACACAAAAATTGCTGCCACTTACACCGATGGGACTTATAAGATTTCATTTGGTGAAAGCAGCAATGGCCACAAGTTTGGTGGCAGTTATCTAATCTTTGGACAGAATGGAGCAACGCTTTCTTTGCCAGCTTTCAATTTTGCTGTAGAGAAAATCGTTGTCACAGGAAACAAAAATGCTTCTGGAAAGGTAGAGCAGAACATATTTGTTGGTGACAAGGCCGCCAGCACCAATACTACTGGTGCTCAGGGGACGAACACGTATGAGATAGCCGAGGCTTACCAAGCTGCGGGTAATATCTATACGCTGAAAGTGCTTAGTTCGCATAACACTCAGGTCACCAAAATTGAAATCTACAAGAAGGGTGGGGTTACCAAGACCTCTACCACCGTATCCTTCGGTACTGACTACGACGGCAAGACCATCAGCTTGAAGCCGCGCGAGAGTTTCTAGGCTCCTACCGCTACGCTGACTCCTGCCGAGGCAGGCACACTGGCTTATTCTTCTTCTGACGAGAAAGTCGCTACTGTTGATGCAACAGGTGCCGTAACCTTTACTGGCACAACCGGCAAGACTACTATCACCGCTGCTTTCGCTGGCAACGATACCTACGCTGCATCCAGCGCTTCTTATACGCTCAATGTTGCTGAGGCACTTTCGCTCACAGGCGACGGCACGAAGGCGAATCCTTACACTGTAGCTGACGTGCTCGCTATCGTTAATGCTGGTCAGCAGACCACTGACTGTGTTTATGTGAAAGGTATCGTTAGCAAAATCAAAACAACTGCTGACAATATCGTGAAATACAAGAACTGCGATTACTATCTGGTGGACAACGAGGGCGACACCGATTCTATCATGGCTTTCCGCGGCAAGTATCTCGGCAATACTGACTTCACTTCTGCCGACCAGCTGAAGGTTGGCGACAAGGTTCTTGTTCTTGGTGTCCTTACCAAGTACAAAGATATCATTGAGCTTGACAAGGACAACTACATCGTTGAGTTCTTGAACCAGGGCACAGTGAAGACCGCTACCACCGTTACTTTCCGTGACGGCAACGACAAGATTTACTATGAGAAGGTTGGTGGCACATTCAATTATCCTACCGCTACGCTGGATCCTAAAGAAGCTGGTAAGCTGACCTATACTTCTTCCAATCCTGATGTGGCTACCGTGAACGCACAGACGGGTGAAGTTACCTTGAGTGACAAGAATACCGGATCAACCATTATCACCGCTGCCTTCGCTGGCAGCGACAAATATGAAGCTTCTAAGGCTTCTTATACGATTGTCGTGTCTGATCCTTCAGTTCAGACTAAGACTGCCACTTTCGACTTCACACTGCCAGGCAACTACAACAGGGGTACGTCAGACAGTAATGGTTCAACTGATGGCGACATGGCAGAAGGTGAGTCCATCCGTCAAGATGATGTAACTTTAACCGTGACCACGAATGGTTCTCCTTCTACTCGTTTCTGGAAGAGTACAGATAAGATCGACTTCAGAATCTATAATGGCGCCAAGCTCACCCTATCCGTACCATATGGCTATATTATTTCCAGCGTGGTAACAGATCCAACCGACCCGCAGCAGACCATCGGTGATGTGAACCAGCAAAACGTTGAGCTGACCTACACGGGAACAGTGAAACTGAACAATATGACCGTTGTCTATGCTAAGGTTCACGAAACTGGTGTAACGGTTGATATGGACGAGTATGGCTACGTTACGTTGTATTACAGCAACCGCGCACTGAAAGTTCCTGAAGGTGCTAAGGCTTTGACCTACAAGGTTGACAATGAGTGTCTAAAAGTTTCTCGCGAGTATGCTGCTGGCAAGGTAATCCCGGCTGATGAGGCTGTTGTCGTCTCTGCTGCTGAGGGCAAGTACATCTTCAAATATGCTGATGGTTTACTTATGACAAAGGATCCGGATAACATGCTCTTGGGTACTGACGAGACTAAGCTAATCGAAGGTGATGCCAGCAAATACTACTTCTATAAGCTCTCTTTGGACGATAACTACGAGAACATTGGTTTCTACTGGGGTGACGCTGATGGTGGTTTGTTTGCCAACCAAGCTCACAAGGCTTATCTGGTGGTGCCGAAGTCTCAGGCAAAAGGTGTTAAATCATTCAGCTTTGGCGGTAACGGCGAAACCACAGGCATCGATGCTATCGGATATGAGAAGGCAAATGTCAATGCACCAGTCTACAACCTGGCTGGCCAGCGTGTAACTAACTCTTATAAAGGCATAGTGATTCGCAACGGCAAGAAGTTCGTGAAATAACCGGCTCACTTGACCAGTCGTTTAAACGATTGTAACTTTTAAATTTAGGAAAGGAAACAAATAATGAAAAAGTATATTCAGCCTGCAGTGAAAGTGCAGAAATTAGAGTCTGAGTCTCTGATGGCTGCCAACAGCATCGGCATCAACAACGAGTATAGCGGTCAACCCCAGCGCTCCAAGGCAAATAATAATTGGTTGAGCGGTGGCTCCAGCCTGTGGGACGAAGATGAGACTGACACCGAGGATGAAGAAGACTCTCGGAAATAACCGTAGCTGACCGCACTTACTGCGGTTGCACAAAATGATTTAGACCGTAACTGTTACTCATTCAGTTGCGGTCTTTTTTTCATGGCTTCCATTACTGCTGCACAGGTAATATTTTTAAAGAATGATTTGCGTATCTCCCTTGTTTGTGCTAATTTTGTAATGAGTATATATATAAAAGACATTAATGAAGAAAATAACCAATTCAATATTTTTGACTCAACTTGTGCTTGGCATGCCTATGGCAGCCGTAGCACAAGGCAACGACTCTGTCGTACACCGGTGGATAGACGGCAGTTTTTATACAGAAGCCAACTATGGATACAACTTTTTCGGCGGCAAGCGCAACACTTATGATTTTCCGCATGGCGTGGTCGATTTGAACATCCATTTGGGCAAGGGATGGCATCTGAGTACAGAACAGGAATTTGAGTATCTTACGGAAAACGGCGACTGGCCAAGGCATTTCAGCGACGAATACAGCGTGAATTGGGCTTATGTAAGAAAAGACTTCTCGCCAAAGATAAGCGTGTTGGCAGGTATTCTGAATATACCCGTGGGATTGGTCAGCTCATATTACGGAACAGGACTGACCGTCTACGACCCATTGTCGGAAGGCCGTGTGCTACCGAAGAAATGGCGCGAGACAGCCATTGCCGTAACTGGAAAATTTGGCAAGTTTGAGTATTGGCTTGGTTATCTTGCCCATATAGACGCTGGCGTGGAAGACTATGAGAACCATGGGGGAGCAGTCAGACTAAACTGGTATGCCAACGATGCGTTGCGACTGGGCGTGGCTGGCTTTGTAGGGCGAGGTGAGTTCATCGAAAGCGATACGGAAGGAGAAAGATGGTGCAACTACGCCGCCATAGACTACAACTACAATCACGGAAAATGGATTTCCAGTGGAGAAATGGTATATCAGTCGGAAAGCAATAATGTTGCTGTTGGTGCAGAACTCGGTTACCAGCTGCTGCCTTGGCTGTTACCATTCGTGAGATATGACCTGCTTACCATTGCGAATGAAAGGGACTACCGGGTTTCAACAATAGGATTGAGTGCCGGGCCATTTCATGGCGTGGGCATAAAGCTGCAGCTGTCGAAAGACGGAGGAAACGTGAGGTTCGACTCCAGTGTGAACTACACACTCAGCTTTTAGAATTTCCAAAGCTTAGTCTGACGGGACTCGAATCCTCACGTTGCAAAATACCGGATTTGACCAGGTGCCAGCACAGCATAATAATACTATTTATCCCAGTTGTCCGTACGGAACGAACTGATGGGCAGTCCGTCGCAGAAGAGATCGCCGTCGGCCCAGTCCTTGAAGGCATAGCGTACGGCAACAGGATTCTTCACCTCGTCGCTCTTTACATAAAGTTTGGAACGTTCAATCCAAGCCTTAGCAGGATGGAAAACATGGTCGGCACCGGCAACTTCAACGAGGTCGCTCTTCAGTCCGTTCTTTCCGTATATCCACATTCCTGCGCGCTCAAAGGTAACGACGGCAGTATCGTTCTTAAACTCAACATTCTTGTAGTAAGCACTTTCCGATGTAATACCCTTAATACCGTATGTCTTGTTTAGTGCAAGCAGAGCAAGTCGCATTCCGGCAAGCTGCTTTTTGCGCGGATGAATACCATATTGCAGTCCGGCATCCATAAGACAAGCCATACCCGTGTTTTTGTTCATCAGTTCCGCCTTAGCCTGTTGCTCGCGAAGAAAGGCACTGTTATACTGCTCCCATTTGATGAGGCTATAGTCGTAAGGGGCAATCTGACAGAAGTAGAAGGGAAAATCGCCCTGTTGCCATTCCTCTCTCCATCCCTTTATCATGCGAGAGAAGAGATCGGCATAATAACTTGAACGACTCACGTTTTCTTCACCCTGATACCAGATGACACCACGCATCGACACGCCGATGAGCGGGCGGAGCATACCATTATATAATACCGTAGCCGTGCGGTTTTTCGACTTAATCGTTTCCTGAGATGTAGGCAGCTCAATCTGTGGGAAAGCCTTGAGCCAGTCTCTGTTCATCCATGCCTCGCACGAAGAACCGCCCCATGAAGTAACGATAAGACCAACGGGCACTCCGAGCATACTTCTAAGTTCGCGACCGAAGTAATATGCCGTAGCACTGAAGTCGCGCACCGATTCCGGACATGCCTCTTTCCATTCGCCGACAACGTCGTCGACAGGAGCAAACTTACTTGTACGCTTCACTGTAAACAGGCGCATCTCCTTGTCGCCGCTATGCAGAATATCCTCCACGGCATTCTCCACCGGTTGGTTCTTGAATCCCTTCATCGGCATCTCCATATTGCTCTGTCCGGAGCAAATCCACAACTCGCCGACGAGGATATTGTCGAGAGTTGTCTTCTCTCCGTCGCTGAATGTGATGGAGTAGGGACCGCCAGCCTGTGGCGTCTGTACTTTAGCTTTCCATTCACCTTCAGAATCAGACTTAACCGTAATGGTCTTCTTGTTCCACGATGTGGAAATCTTTACTGTAGCATTAGCATTCGCCTTTCCCCAGATGTTGGCATCGGTCTGCTGCTGCATTACCATGCCATTGGAGAAAATCTTTGGCAGCGTAACTTTTGCCCCTGCTGTCATGGCGACAGCGATGAGGGTAGATAAAATGATTTGTCTTTTCATTATTTTGTTTATTCACTAATTCTTACATCACCCAACAAACCTGCCGGGAGCAGTTGCTTGCTCGCACGGCGATATTTGCCGTTTGTCCATATACCTTTGAAAGGAGCCTTGCCTTCATCATTACCTTGCAGCGCGTTAGCCCAAGTATTGACCACAACAATTTTCAGTTCGTTCTTGCCTTTCTTTACCGCATCCGTAATGTCTACGGTGTAAGGAGCACGCCACAGAGTGCCGCAATTTTTGCCGTTAACATAAACCGTGGCGATATTCTCCACTCTGCCAAGGTCGAGGACAACAGCTTCGCCTTTAGCAGCAGAACTCTTGCGCTTGAATGTCGTTTCATAAGAAACATGTCCGGAGTAATATCTTATGTCGTTCTCTTGATAAGAAGTCCAGTCCCTGAGCTCCTTCATCTCAATCACTTTTCCTGTTTTTTCAAACGACACCTTCCATGATTTGTTGTTCAAAGGCAGCATCATTCCTACTTGTTTCGGCTGATACAGATATCTCTTGTCAATCTCATTATCCGTGAAGACATAGAAGAGAGAGTAGCCGGAAGGAAGCGTAATCTCGTAACTGCTGTTCCATTCATAGATATGGTCGTCCTCGGCATTCACGATATAGCAGAATTTCCTTCTGTCGCGGAATTCCGGAGCAAAGCATTTCGTCTCGTTCCCCTGGTTGCTGATAAAATAGATGTCAGCATCGTCGGCATGACGGTGGGTGAAGTCGATACTGTCTGGCAATACCGCATCGCGGGCAATGCCGATGGCAGACAAATCATCCTTTGTCCATTTTTCCTTAATCACGGGAACTCCCAGCTTTGCTATCGAGTCTATAGTATTCCAGCAGCTAACGATGCGGCCTGGATTCATAGGTCGCTTCTGTGGCACGACAAAGGCGCTGTATACCGTACCGCCCCTTGTAATGAGTTTGCCGTTTTCCACCCTGCATCCATTGAGCGCATCATGGTTGAACGAATCGTATTTATATCCGCGCAGCGGATTAATCCACTCGTCAGCCTTAGTCATGTTCTTGGTGTGGGTAACGCCCACGGGACTAACCTCCAGCGGTTGTCCGTCGTTTATCTTTCGCTTAATTTCGGCAGCCAGGGTGTTGTCTGAGAACAAGCCGTTCAGTGTCCCTACGAGTCTTTCCGGCAGAATAGCGCGTCGAGGCATCTCGTCGCCGATATATACAGCGATGTCGCTCACGGGTCTGCCGTATTGCAAGAGAGCCTGAGTCTTGGAAATGTAATTACAGAACGCCGGCATCTCTCGCCACCATGTGTTGTCGCGCTGGAAGAAAGTGCCAATGCCGTCGAGCGTCATTCCCGGTGTCTTGTCGACAAATGGGTTATGGGTGTTTACGTGGAACACGATACTGTTGATACCCGTGCAGTAGTTGTGGTCGAGAAGCTTTTTGAGCATTGCCGGATGCTCGTCCCAAGTGCCGCGTACCTCGGTGAATCCCTCCGCCTGAATGATATTCTTGCCGTAGATATGAGCTCCGCTCACGGCGTCGAGCATATCGTTGAGCTTGTCGTGAGTGGGACTGTTCAGCCAGAACTCGCCCATAGGGTAATCGCTGAACTGATAATGGCGCAGTCCGTCGCTCACCATCGTCGGGGCAACACATTCCGTAGAAAGCTTCATGCCATATTGGTCGGCAAGGCGTCTCACCTCCGTGAAGAACACGTCGTTTATGAGGTCGCCGATAGTGAGGCGAATGTCGCGCAATACCATATCCGACAGTCCGTTAGACTTCATCGGCACGCCGGTATAAACCAGTAGCCAAGGCTTCAGATCATATCCGCGACGTTTCTCGAACTCATCCAAGAAGTTCTTGCTCCAGTTTTGCGAGCCAGCCTCCCAACTGTCCACGTGCAACCGTGTCAAAACCCTTTTCACGATGTCTTGCGGAGCATGGCGATAGATATTGGCAAACCAGTTGTCGAACTGCTTGTCTATGGCAGCCACGGAGAATTTGTCGCATTCCAGTCCTCTGCCCCCACCGCCAGTGGCGTTGGTATGCCCGGTAGAAGTATGACCTATGCGCACAATGTGCCATTTGCCTTTAGGCAGAGAGAAGCTCAGCGGAGAGTCTTTAGTAGAGGAGAGCAACAGTCTATTTGTCAGGTCGATAACCTTTGTAGGATTGACACATTCGTTTTCGGCAATGGGAAAATCCTTCGACACACGCCAGACAACTCCCGACTTCCCCTCGTAACCGTCAATGACAGGTTCCGATCCGAGGTTAAGTCCGCCGATCTTCAGGTTGGGCTTCCACTTGGCGGCATCCATGTCCTCGCTGCCCGGGTCGCTGCCTTCCGGAGTCCAGTGGAATTTGAAATACTTAGCTTTAGTAGCCGGTATGGCGTATGTGGCAAGAGCATCCGTGTTCTGCCATCCCTGTCTGGCAGGGTAAATTTCCCTAACGAACTTGTAGTTCACTCCATCATCAGAAGCATACACCTTAAAGCGATGAGCCTGATAGTTGTTGCCACCCGTTACAATCTCCACGCTGCGCAGAGTGAACGGCTCGTCATACTGCATAATGATGTCGCACGGCTTGGTCGACTTAAACGGAAATTCCACCGATGCCTTCGGCTTCCTGTCGTCGGCATAAGTAGCGGGATAAGCATAAACGGCAATATCCTCGTAATAGTCCTTATATATATTCTTAGGTAGAGGGAGCTTAAAGCTCTTGTCGTTGAAGTTATATTTTCCTCCGCTTACGATAGTATCGCTCCAAACCACCTTCTGCATAGACTCCTCAGGCTTAATCCACGGACCGCCGGCGAGGGCAAATCCGTCGGAGAAATGAATTCCCATTTCAAGGTTGAGGCTGTCGGCGGTGTGGAACACCGTATCAATCCTTTTCCACCATTCCGGCGAAAGCTGTCGCGAAGAGCCGCCCAGTCCGTCCTTACTGTCAGCCGGGTCTTTTATCGGCATAAGATAGAAGCCCTTTATGCCTGCATCGTGCATGGCATGGAGGTCGAGACGAATGCCCTCGTCGCTCACGTTGCCAAACATCCAATACCAGAACGTCCATGGCTTAGCCTGGTTCTGCGGTTGGCAGAACTGTTCGTACCAGGTAGGGGCGGGGAGGGAGGCTTGCAGCTGGTTGCCGGCAAATGCCGGCAGAGCAGCTGCGGATATTATCAGAGAGAATATTGTTTTTTTCATTTTTTTTGTTTTGAGGGGGAGTTTTGGGAGTTCTGGGAGAACTGGGAGTTCTGGGAGCTCTGGGAGCTCTGTGAGAACTGGGAGTTCTGGGAGAACTTCCAGAATAAAATTATTCGAAGTTCAGTCTCAACTCTCCGGTGTAGCTGCCGTTTGCCCATACCGGCAGAGCCGACGGACCGTTGAGGTCGGTAGTGTTCACCTTGTTCCTTACAGCCGGGATTACCTGCATCATGCTGATGCCCGTTTCCGGCAAAGTGTATAAGAGCTGGTCGCGACCGTCGCGCGGCTGGTAAACACCCACATAGTCCTTGCTGGAGTTGCCCGGTTGCATGGTGATGACACCCGTCTTTGTCTTCAGTTTCATCCATTGCACACCGGCAAAGTATCCCTTAAACTCAGGATAGTCGAAACTCTCGCCAGGAATAGGGTCGTTGTAGTCGTTGCCCCACAAACCGAGCTGCGGACCGTGCATGCGGTTCTTCCAAACGCGATACGGACCATTGCCGAGCCATTCCTTGTGAGTAACCTCCTCTTCAGGCAAGTCGAACTTCACTCCCATAAGGTCTACCACACCATTGAAAACATAGGAGTAAACCAGACGGGCACCGCCGTCAGGAGCGATGTGCCATTCAGCCTTCTGCAGCGAACCGAGTTTATAAGTAGAAGTAACGACGAGCGAGTCATTCTCACCATCAGTAGCCGTAATCTTGTCAAATTTACCCTGTTCGGCATATTCCGTATAGGTAGTCTTCTTCTTCTCCGCCTCAGGGTCGTCGTGGTTGTAGAACTGGTCCATAGATCGGTCGGTGCGTCGGTAAGCAAAGAACTTCGGTCCGTTGTTGAACTTATATTCCCCCTTCTTTGTTGTAACACTCTGCAGCGTACCGTCCTTCTCGTTGAAAGCAAAGGTTACGTTTCCCGCCTTCACCACATTTCCCTGCATGACAGGGCGTTTGCTGCCTGCTTTGGCCGAAGCAAAGAGCTTGTCGGAATCTTTCAGCTTGAAAGTCCACGTGAACAGGCTCTTGCCGTATTGGTCGGTAGCCTCCATAATGAGCGCGTCGGCATCTTTCGGAGCCGCTCCAACATTAATTGTGCCGTTAGAGTCAGCCTTGATGTCAGCTCCCTTCACGGTGCCGCTCTTCAGCGTAGACTTCTGAGCATTGGCATATTTCACGTAGTCGTAGTCAAACGTAACCCCCTTGAGCGAGAGGAAGTTGTAGCGGTTTTCCACATTCAGTGTACCGTTGAACTTCTCCGGCATAAACACCTGAACCGGACACCAAATCTGCTTCACGGTGAAGTAGCTGCCCTCCAGTTCATGATGAGGTCCCACGATGCCGTCAGCACCGTAGTTGCCCACGTTGTCAATCATTCTGCCCATGTCAACGCGCTTCACGCCCTCGTCGACGAGCGCCCAGATAAATCCGCCGGCACAGCGCGGCCATTTGCGCATCACCTCCCAATAGTCGTAGAGTCCGGCACCGGCACCTCCGTCATACAGAGCGTGCAGGAATTCCGTAGGCATCCAGATTTCCGGTTTGCGCATATATTCGTTGCTCTCGCCATACGAGCGGTAGTGCATCGTCTCGTATCCGCTGAAGTTGCCCTGTGGATGAAGCACAGGACGCTTCTGCACGTCCCACTTGTGGAATTCGCAGTCGAGCTCCGTGTTCCATCCCTTCTCGTTGCCGTTGCTCCACCAGATGATAGACGGGTGATTAACGTCGCGCGTTACCATCTCGCGAATCAGCTTCTGTCCGTTCACCGTCTCGTGGTGTCCGTGCCATCCGCTCAGCTCGTCCATGACGTATAGCCCCAGACTGTCGCAGATGTCATAAAACTCTGGGTCGGCAGGGTAGTGGGAGAGGCGCACGGCATTCATGTTCATGCTCTTTATCAGTTCCACATCCTCCAGATTCTTCTTATACGACAGCGTTCTTCCGCTTTCCGGACGGAAGCTGTGGCGGTTCACGCCGCGTATGTTCACCTTCTTGCCGTTGATATACAGTCCGTCGCTCTCGCGAGTCTCCACGGTGCGGAATCCGAATTTGTCCTTTTCGATATGCAGCGTCTTGCCGTCCTTGTCGATAAGCGCAAAGTCCACCTTATAGCGGTTAGGCGTCTCGGCAGTCCAGAGCTTCGGGTTGTTCACCTTGAACGCCACGTCGGCATGGTCGCTGCCATGACGTACGGCGGTAGTGTTTTCAGCCACCTTCTTGCCGCTCATGTCGCTGATGGTAGTCTTCACCTTAGCCCCCTCGATGGTGTGGTTGAGCAGTACATAGGCATTAAACTCGCCGTCGGCAGTGGCGTTGATAGCCGTGCGCTCGATGTTGAGGGCAGGCTTGCATACGATGAAAACGGGGCGGAAGATGCCGCCGAAGTTCCAGTAGTCGGCGCGCCTCTCGGCGAGGTTCACGCCGGCATTTTCGCTCTCCTTGCTCACGGTAACCTCCAGCAGATTCTTCTTGTTGCCGAAGAACACGCGGTCGGTAACGTCATACGTGATACGATAGAAGGCGCCCATGTGTTTAGAGCCCGCCTTGCGCTTGTTTATCTTCACCTCGGTGTCGGTCATAGAAGCCTCGAAAACGAGTTCGATATGATGGTTAGCCCATTCCTTCGGCAGTGTGAACTCATATTTATACATGCCTTTCTCGTCGGCAATGCCGTCGGGGAATGCCTTGCCGTAGAATTTCATGCCATACTGGTAAGTGCCGAATCCCTGCAGTTCCCAGCACGAAGGCACTCCGATTTTAGTCCATTTCCCGGAGTTGTTTCCACCCGTGCAGAAGAAGTCCCACTGCACCATATCGTCGCATCCGTGTCCGCTCAGATACTGTCTGTGAGTGAGCACGTCGCTGTTTGCAGCCACTGCGCCAGTGGCTGCAGCAAGCAAAGTAAAAGCTGATATAATAAATTTCTTCATATTTCCTATTTATATATATGGACGTAGATTTTTATTGATTGTAACATAAGGAGCTGGAAGTTTTATATTATTTGCTGTTACCAGATGTTACGGGTGGTGGACCAGAACTGTTTCTCTATCAGTCGGGCTACCTTACAATCAAGGCGAGTTATGAATTCGGCTACGATCTCGGTATTCCAAACGAAGAAGTGAGACAAGCTCTCAACCAAATGGTGCTCCCCGCATTAACCTTACGCAAACAGGGCGATATAAGGTCATGTGACTTGCCATAGATTTCTCTCTTCCTTATTATTTATCGAATTATAACCTGCTTGATTCTTATAGCAGATAATCTTTGTTTTGTAAAAAGAAATTTGTACACCACTGGCGGCTAATCGTCCGCCACTGATGGCTAATGGTTCATCAGTGGTGGCTAATGATTCATTGGTGCTGAACAAATTATTTGAATGGCAATATTCATTATATGAAGTTCTTCACATATAAAGTTTGAAGAAAGTACAGGAGTTCTTGTCTTTCTCCGGCAATAAACAGAAAAGCAGAGGCAATACGATATGAACATGCCAAAGTGGCAAAACAAACATAATTTTGTCAACATATACGGCTTGTTTGAAACTTTATTGTTACTTTTGCAAGTCGGAAGAAAACAAAATTTTACAGACAATGACAGAAACCATAACACTCGATATGCTACAGTCGGCAGGTGTGGGTGCACTTGCGCTGATTGTAGGAATGATAATGACAAGAAAAATCCACTGGCTGCAGAAGTTCTGCATACCATCGCCAGTATCCGGCGGAATACTCTTCTCGCTGGCAACACTCGCCATATATGTAATGTGTGGGGTAGAAGTGTCGTTCGACGGAACACTGAAAGATGTTTTCATGCTCGCCTTCTTCACTTCAGTAGGTTTCCAGTCAAATCTGAAGGTGTTGCGACAGGGCGGACGCACACTCGTAATAATGCTCTGTCTGCTCGTCATCATCATCGCTATACAGAACTTTATGCCGCTTGGCATAACAAAGGCGCTCGGCGTGAACCCGCTTGTGGGCATGGCTGCAGGCTCCATATCTATGGCGGGCGGCCACGGTACGGCAGGCGGATTCAGCAGTGTGCTCGAGAGTATGGGACTGAAAGGAGCTGCAACAATATCGCTCGCTGCAGCAACATTCGGACTCATTGCCGGTTCAATGATAGGCGGTCCGATAGCCGAGAGACTAATACGCAAGAAGCTGACCTCGGAGCATGAAGAGCCGAAGGACTTCAAGATAGACCCGGCGATGGCGGGAATAGAGAGCGAAGAAACGCTGCCGGCAGGACAGGCAGAGCACGTCAGCACGCACGATATGGAGTTTCACCAATATGCCAACGCTACATACACCTTACTCATAGTAATGGCACTCGGCACCATGGCGAGCAAATTGCTGAACCTCACCGGCATAACTTTCCCTACATACTTTGGAGCTCTTATAACGGCAGCCATCGCGCGCAACGTGATTGAACATACGAAATTCCGCAAGAGTCTCGAAATGGAAAAGATAGTCAGCGTGGGAAACATCTGCTTGTCGGTATTCCTCGGTATGGCGATGATTTCGCTGAAGCTATGGGAACTGCAGTCGCTTGCCTTGCCGCTTATTCTGATACTCGTGTCGCAGGTATTGCTGATGATAGTATTGACGTATTTCGTGGCTTTCCGTATGCTGGGCAGCGACTACGATGCCGCTGTGTTGGTGGCAGGCATCTGCGGTTTTGGACTTGGTGCTACTCCGAATGCCATGGCAAACATGAGTGCCGTGTGCTACAAATACCACTATTCCGTGAAACCGTTCCTTATAGTGCCGATTATCGGTGCAATGTTTGTTGATATGATTAATACAGGAATAATAACACTGTTCCTCAACTGGATAGGATAAACGCTGCGATGGAAATAACAGAAAAGTTGGTAAAGGAGAAGTTTGAATTCTTCAACCGGCAGATTTTCGGGGGCAAACTCCCCATGCCGCGAATCGGCTTGAGCAGAGCGCGCACTTTTCTCGGGGCATGTACGTTCAAAACAAGAAGAGGACTTCTCGGCAAGAAAACACGATATGATTTTGCCATACGCATCAGTACGATGTTTGATATGAGCGAGACGGAGTTTGAGGATACGCTGATACACGAGATGATACATTATTATATCGGCGTGAACCAGATAGAGGATACAAGTGCTCATGGACAGAAGTTCCGCTCCATGATGGCTGACATCAATTCCCGTTTCGGCAGACGTATCAACATTTCGCATCGCAGCGAAGGAGACAAAGGAAAAGCTTCTGCTGAAGGCGTGGCAGTTCAGCGCCGGCAGTATCATGTGATAGCCGTGGCGAGTCTTGTCGACGGCAGGACTGGTTTCAAGGTATTGCCGCGGGTTGCGCCAAGTATTCTGAAGTTCTATAACGGACTGCTTTCGTCGGGCATGGTGAAAACAGTCAGCCTATTCATGAGCGATTCACCGTTTTTCTATTCCTATCCCAATTCCTCGTCGCTTCGTGTGCATATAATGGAGCGCGACACCGTGATGCAGCATCTTGAGGGGGCTGTGAATATATCCTGCGACGGCAAGACGCTGAGGGTGGAGCGTTAGATGCTAATTTCCGTGAACAGTAATTGCAAAATTATTCTTTAGGGGCTTTCAATCCTCCTACAATATCTTTATTGTCCAGGTTCTTGCCAGACTTCTTTACTTCAATTTTGTTGTTGCCTAATTTTAGTGACAATCTCACTCCGAACTGCCTGCTTACATTTACTGTGTGAGTAAAACCTGTATATTCGCCTTGTGTCGTATATTGTGTTTGGGCTTTATGGTTCTCAAACGGGCAGACAGCCCAAAGGGAAATGGTGAGTTTGTCGTCTTTCAGAAAACTTCTCTGTAAGCTCAGGTAGTCGGAATGATAGTTTGCCGTACGTCCGTACAAGCCAGACAGGTTATGTCCGAATGATGCTCCGCCACCAACATTAAGCAAAAGGTTCCAAAATAGTTTTCGGGAAATATTTCCACTGACATTTCCGTATAGCCCTTTGTTGTATATGCCCTGTTCCGGGTAGTAGTCTTTCATCCAGCCCAAAGTGCTGTTTATAGAAATCCTTGTCTTTGGCGTTGGAGTCCATTGCAGGAAATCCATAAACGATGCCATGCGCACATGAAGGGCATTGGCGTATGTGGTTGTGCGGACATTGTCCGCCACGTAATCTACATTTGTCAGAAAATTGTTTGTGAAACCATAGGCAAGAATCATCTGATTTGTCGTTTTGCCGGTGATGTTTGTCCAAGTTAAAGCCATCTGGCTACTTCTGCTGCTTTTAAGATTAGTGCTGCCGTAAGTCTTGGACTCCGGCTGTATGATAACAGCTGGATTCAGGTAGTTGATACCAGGGCGGTTGATGCTCATGGCATAGTTGTATTGGATAGTGTTCACATCATTCAGTTTATACAGAATATTGACTGATGGTACAAAATCATTAAGGTTGCAACTGTACGCATCTCCATTCCCTTTAGGATAAAATCCTTTCAGACGTGAGAACTCATAGCGTAATCCTGGACGGAAATTCCATTTTCCATACTGAGTGTTCCATTCCAAATATGAAGCGGCTATATTAGTAGAATGATTGAAAAACGAAGAAATGCTCGTTTCTTTTCCCGAATAATTTTGTTCGGTTGTATTTTTGCTAAGGCGGTAAATATATTTCAATCCGAAATCAACAGTGTTATGTTTGTCGATACTTTTTGTGTAGTCAAATTGTATAGTGTGTTCCGTGTTGTTGTTCTTTACGTGTCTGTTGTATGCTGTATAATCCATAGGCATGTTGAAAAAGTTGGTATATACGATATTGTTGTCTATTTTATTCTGTGTACCATTTAGCATGTAGCTAAGCGTAAATACATTACCGGGTTTTCTCGTCTTGTGCTGATAGTCCATGCGTAAGTTGTAGGTACTGTACCTGTTGCGTGGATTAAGATTATTCTCATCGTAAGAATAAAGCAAATCGTTCAAGTTGTAGTAACGGCTGTAATTTGACATGGAATTTGTTTTATATGATAAAAAATAACCTCCTGCCGAAAGAGACAGGAGATTAAGGGAGTCAATATCACAGCTTGCTGCAATGTTCATGTAATGGGCATTGCCACGACTTTGGCTTTGCCGCTGCATATCGAGAACTTGCCCGTTTCTGTATGATACGGAAGAATGTATGCTACTTTCACTTTCCTTCGTCGGGTATTGTGTGAAAGCATAATTTGCCGATAAAGTAGTCTTTCCCAAACTTGTAGCAGCGTATGCGGAACTACGGTTTGTGCCGTTGTTGTTGACGCTTGATGACAGCATTCCTGTTGAGCCTTTTAGTAAAGAATTGCTGCTCGTGATAATATTCAGCACAGCAGATGTGCCTTCTGCATCGTATTTTGCTCCAGGTTCGGTAATCACCTCAATTTGTCTGATTGTTGAAGCTGGTATTGCTTTAAGAATGTCTTTTGCAGACATTCCACTTAGCGTAGGGTCAAGATGTCCGTTGCGGTAAATCTTGTAAGCAGAATTTCCTTTCACCAAAATATTGTCTTGCCCATCGATGGTTATCAAAGGAACTTTGCGGAGTATTTCAAAAACAGAACTTGCTTTTGCCTCTTCATCATTGGAAACATCATAGGTTAATTTTCCACTGCCAACTTTCACCAATTTTCTTGCAGCCATAACTTTCACTTCATCCAACTGTTTCTCGTATGAAAGTGTGGAATCTTTGTTTTTGCCAATTTCCATAATAAACATGTCCTTATAGTTGATTGCCATCTTGTGATGATTGGGAGTAATATTAAATTTCATATCCCAATAGAATGTTGATCCTGTGAGAGGGGCTGTGGTGTAGTTTTTAGGAAATATAATTTTACTATTGTCAATATCAAGCTGAATTTCTCCAATAGTGCTCAGAATGTCGCGACCTATAGTGAGAGGTTTGTTTGAAGTCAACGGTATTTCTGCAACGATATTGTGAACCTCCAATTCTCCGATATTCATTTTTTCTACGATTCCCAGCAATACTTTTTGCCTCATGTGTTCAACTGTATCTGGTAAAATCTTTAAATTCAATGCTTTGGCTGTTTCAATAGGAATGACTGTATGCTCACTGCGTGGATCAATAGCAAATGCTAAAGGCTTGTTGTTTATATTTGCAGTGATATTCCACATATTGTTGCAAGGAATGGTAATATCATGTGATAATGGAATGATTTTTATTGGTTGCTGATTCTTTAAAGCTTGTATTTCTTTATTGAACGTGAATAGTGCTCCTACCAATCCCTCGCGAGGCTGTGAAGACAACGCCGGGAGAATGTTGTTCATCATCGAAGCAGCACTTGCATATTGTCCTTGTTGGCAGAGTGTCTTGGCAAGAAGAATGATGAAATTATATGTATTTTGGGTTCCAAGTTCTGTCTGATGCTTATTAAGTAAAATATTAATAGCTTGCATGGTTTGTTCTGGCCGGTTGAATTGGTATCCAATCATTGCTTCGGCAATATTTTTCAGCACCTCCGACTTCATCTGAGATTTTAGCTGTGGATATTGTTTGTTCAATTCCAGCCAGTTTTGACTATTTACGAGTTGACCGACTGTTTGGTCTGCATTTTGTGCTGTTGCTAATAAATGACAGAAAAACAATAGTAATATAAATAATGATTTCTTCATATGTTTGAATCTTAAATTATATAGAAGGTTGGCTTAAAAAGTCAACCTTCTTCTGAATTCGCATTTTATAGTAATACTTTAAACATTAGAAATTAATTGTACCTGTAATGGCAATGGGGTCAATACTTATTCCAAAAGGAGGAGTTGTTGGTGGAGGAGGAGTAATTGTAAATGTAAACGTTGGAGATACTGTAGGATCGATATCAATATCAAGCAATAACGGATATATTATATTTCCATTTTGTTTGTATGCTCCAACGGAAAAATTCTCAACCAAATAAATTTTGGATCCCAATGACTGATTCATCCTTTTTTTCATAATCAAAAAATTTAATTAAACATTTTATTAAAAACTTCAAAATCAGAAATCTTTTTTGTTGATTTCTTTTCTATATAATCTTTCTCTTTTGCTATTAACTTACGATTTTCGGATAATACCTCCATTGCATTTGCAAATGTCGAATTATCTGTAAATCGTTTAAAATATCTAAAAGCACTAACTTTTAAGTTAATAGAATAAAGTAATTCTATTATATATAGCTTATTATAAATAAACAGATTACTATCGGCCTTATAATTTACATCTTTAATTGTCTTAAACTTATGGGCAAATTTTACGGTGTTTATTACATAACAATTGCTTCCTTCTAAAAATGTTTTTAAGCTAAGGAATTGTTCTTCAAATCCGTATGATTTAAGACCAATTAACCCATGAATTTTTTCCCAATATACTTTTGTTCCGCAATATGATGCACCCATTAGACAAGGAATTTTTGAAAAATCCGTTTTTATGTCAGTATTATATTTTAACCAATTATAATTTAGCGAAACTAAATCGATAGAAACGCCACCAGCTGTAGAATCTGATGGAATATATTCATTATTTTCATTAAAAATTAATTTATTAGTTAGGCAGCAATATAACCCGTTGGGATTATTTTCAATTATATTAGTAATTTTTAAATCCCAACCTATTGTTTCAGCCCTCATGTGTGCATCTAACAGTAAAAAAAAATTGGTAACAGATAATTTAACACCTTCTTGTCTTGATATAGCAGGTCCTTTTGATATTCTATGTTTAACATACAAACAGTCAAATTCATTTTGAAGATAGTCGTAATTAAAGTTATCGTCAGAATTATCGTTAATCAAAATTATCTTATATTTTCCCAAAGACTTTTCTTTCAGACTTTTGAGCGTATTGAAAACTTCTTCACCTTCATTTTTAAAGGTAATAATTATAGTTAATTTACAATCCATTATATAACCTCCCTTATATCAATAACAGTTAATAGCTCAGAATAATCAAAGGAAACGTATAAAAGTCCTTCTTTTTTTATTTCTTCAATCACATTAATTATTTCACATTCAAGAAAATAGGAAAACTTTTCATTTGAATGTATTTCATACAGTATATTTGTAAATGAAACGACTTTAGAATTTGCTTTCTCAAGAATAAAGTATTCAAGGGAGTCCTTATTAATCTCTATTTCATTGATTTTCCCTTTATTAAGAAATTCTTGATACAAGATGTAAGAATCATTATTAAAGATTTTATATGAAAAAGAATTTTCTTTATAATACTTCTCAATTTTTATAAATTCATGCCAGATGTTTCTCTCTGCCATTTTTACTTTTTCGATAATATTACAATTATTTATAATCTCGTTTGAGAGTAGATTCTTTGGTAAAAAATTATATACTTTATTTAATCTGAATGAATTGTCGTTTTTTAACTTCTCAAAATATCTGCTTGTGTGCATTATTGCCAATTTACTCATGTTATGGCTAAATGTATTAAGAAAAAAACGTTGATATCTTAGATTTTCAATTGCTTCAGACACATCTTCGTTTGTTTCTTCCAATAATCCGCAAATGACATTCATTCCATTAATATTTATACCATATTTATATGCAAATTTTATAAAAAGTAAATTACTGGCGTAAGAATTTTTTTTATCAATTTTTGTTAGAAGTTTATCGCTTGGTGATTCGTATCCTATTTGTACGCTATTAAAACCTGCCAGGGACATTTTTCGAATAAATGTCTCTGTAAAATCTTTTGTTATAATTTCTGCCAATATTATACTAAAGTCAGGATACTTATATTTAATTTCTATAAGAGAATCAAGCAGTGAATTAAAGCGAGAAAAATCATTTGCAACTAAGTCATTATCAAGAAATGCAAAATTATAAATATTGTATTTCTTGATAGCTTCTTCTACATATTTTCTTACGTTAACGATATCTTTAACTCTGTGCCTGTATCCTTTATTAAGGTAACAAAAATGACACTTTCCCCAATGACAACCACGACTGCTTTCGATAAATAAAAAAGGGGCTTGTTGTATTCTATATTCATTTTTCTTTGAAATGTAGTCAAAGAAATCTGGATAGTATTCTGTTTTATTTAAATCAACAAAATTTGATAATTTTTGCTTTGATGTGTATATGCCATCTTTTGCTCTAAAGGCAAGGTGGGGAATGCTATATAATTCAGAAGCATCATTTTTATTTGATACGACATCAGAAAAAAGTTTTATTGCATATTCACCTTCTCCCCATGTAGCAAAATCAAATTGATGAAAATTCTCCAAAAAATCAATTGCAGCATATTGAGACTCCATTCCTCCTAATACAACAATTGTTTGTGGAGAAATGTGTTTTATTTTTTTACAAATGATTGAAGACGGAATCCATTGGTATAGTTTAGCAGAAAATCCAACATATAAGACATCATCCCATTTTATTTTAGCGATTTCATCATTTAAGAATTCGTCTAATTTATGATAAAAACTATTCATATGTCTGTCTATGTAATAAGGGTCTGCCGACAGAAGGCTTGGTCTTAAACCTATTAGAAAACCTTTAATATTACTTATTGCCTCTATGTCATTGTATTTTATAGCCAAATAATTGTCATACAATAACAAAGCGTTATTCTCATCACGTTTTTTATCGTCAGTTAAATTCCATAGGAATTCATTTTCTAATTTGTTTAATTTCATGTTCCAATACTCTATCTTTACTTCATAATTATAAAAGGAAAGATATTTCTTGAGAACAGACATCGCAGGAGAAGGCATTTCTATCAAACTTGGCGACATCCAATTTAATAGTATGTATTTCATAAGCTGTAAAATTTGATGCAAAAATATATATTTATATATAATAATGCAAGCAAATCTTTGTTTTTTTTATTTTTTTTGTGTTACGTATTTTTTTTGTTTGCGGTTTTTAGAAACAGTTAGTTCCTTGTCAATTTAGTTGGTAATTTCTTTCTCAAATCAGTCGAAATTAAATTTCCTTTCTTCCTTCAGAAAAATAAAAGATTCAAGTTTAGGATTTAGCGTAATTGGTTGAAAGCAGAATACACTTTGATGCTAAACATGAAAACATTATCTTATGAATTTTACATTTTAAGTTACCGGAACTTCTGCATTGGAAACATCAATACTGGTGCCAACGAATAGCTTTGGCAATGCTGACTAATATAAAAAACAGCATTATGTCCCCGTTGAAAGTGTGAGGGATAAGCATCGACCCCTCACACTATCCATCACACCTCAGAAGTCCGATAAACAGGGACTTTCAAAGCGTTTGGTGAGGGTGTGAGGGTAAAATGACCAAAAAAAATTTTTGAATTAAAACGATTATACAACTAAATCAGAAACTTCAATAAAAAGAAAAATTCCCTGTCATTGCTATCGGAAAATGACAGGGAATTTTACGGTGTTGCTGCAGGTATGGGAAAAGAACAATTTACATCAGTTCGATGCCGGCTTTAGCCTTTATAGAATCGCTGACGGCAGGTCCGTTGTTCTCCCAAATGTTGCATGGTCCATTGGCATTCTTCAGATACTTCTCCGTTGGCGTCCAGTTGTTGCGCACGGTGATACACGACGAACCCTCGTCGGTATAAAGATAGAACCAGTGGTTAGGGTCGTGGGCATAGCCCGGAGAATAAATGTCGCGCACCACGTTTTCTTCGACAAACGAGTGTGGCTGCGAACCAAGGGTATATATGCCCGCAGTGTCATACATGTGCTTGGCATAATGGTGGATAAGATTGCCCTTAACCAAATTGTTTGCCATGGAACAAGCCTGTTGGTTCCATCCCCAGCCCATGCTGATGCCAGTATATGAAACTTCGCTAATCTCATTGTGCAGAATCTTGATGTCGCGCACGAAACCGGCACCAATTCCCACACAGCCCCAGTCTTCGTTTGTAACATCCGTAATGATATTGTTGTCGATAGTCAGTCCGGTGCATATAATCCTACTGTCTGAAGGATTATACGGCAAGTGAGCCTCATGAGCCTCCGGACCGAAGCTGCCGGCAAGAATACCGTTGCCGCCAATGTCCTGAATGTTGCAGCGCGAGATACTTCCGCCCTTAGTATACTGATAAAACTCCACTCCAGTAGAGGCGCAATGCTCAAAAGTGCAGCCACGGAAATCTATATCTTCAGCACAGCTCACGGTAACCGCCGCCGCCGGTCTTCCAACCCATCCCTGGTTGTCGAGCTTATGGTCGCCGTCAGGACGTATCATCTTAGGGCGCAGCTTGTAAGCCTCCGTCATATACATTCCGGCCTGTAGCGGTGCATGACCGGCAATAGAGGGGCGCATCCACGTAGCGTAGCTGAATGTTACGCCCTCAAATTTAACCCCCTTAACGAGGCAGTCGGGCGTTCCCTCAACCCTCATCAGAGTTTCCACGGCAGGAACTTCAACATCCGCCTTAGCCATGTTCTCGCCACTGCGCGGCATGTAATACACCTTCTGCTCCCGGGCATCGAGATACCACTCGCCTGGAGTGTCGAGCAGTTCTTTTGCATTGGTCAGATAGAAGGCAGAGTTATGTCCGTCAGTCGTTACCATAGGCGACGGCCACGGATGCATGAAATGGATATGGCTCTCCGGCTGATGGAAAGTTACGGCAGCGCTGTCGCCTTGAATCTTTATCCCCTTGATGCGCAGATTAGCCACGCACCACATCTCGTGGATTACCATTTCGACATGTTTAGTATTCAGAATCTTCCTTACGGCAGACGCAGGAACAAAAATCGTTTCTTTCTTCTTGTCAACGCTGCGTATGCGGAACATCTTCTCGAAGTCAGCCACGTCGCGTGCCCTGTCCGCTTTTTTCCCGTTCACCCATAACTGTCGGAACTCCAGTGGTCTGCCGTTAAACTCCGGTACGTCGGCAACATACAGTTTACCCTGTTTCTTCCATCCCGAAATCCTCACGCCGCCACTGATTACCGCCTTGCCGTCGGCAACGATGCGGGTGCCGTTGTCCTCGGGGCGCACGATGATAGACTGGTTCAGACGGTAAGTTCCAGGCTGCAGTCGGATGCAGATATCCTCAGCCTTGTTCAGTCTGCGTTCCTCTCGAGCCTGTTGCAGAGCCAGCTCTATGGCATAAGGTCCAGGCTTCACCGTTATATCGGTAGCGAAGGCGGATGCAATAGAGAGCAGTGCAAAGCCTGCAAGCAATATTTTCTTATTATAATTCATAATTTATAATTCATAATTCATAATTCATAATTGGTCGGAGACTAACCAATTCTTTATTCTTCATTCTTCATTAAAAAGAAGTAGGCATCCACACCGTCATTTCGCTCTTTCCTCTGTTGCCCCAGGCGTAATAAGGAATAAGGCGCACCTTAACGGTTTGTTTCTTGGCAGTAGCCTCACGGTAGAGCTGTCCCTTCCACGAAGCCTCGTTGCGGTTAATAACTTCACCCTCGAGAGCCTTTATCCTACTGCCGTCGATTGTCATGTCGACAGGAGAGAACTTAGCGTCGAGCGGTATGGCGATGTCGTCGATAGAAACACCGTTGAGGTCGTTGCTCTCAAGACAGTATACGATAGGTCCGCGCTGTACGGCAACCTGTCCGCGGCTCTCCTCAACAAGAGGGTTTGCCTCGACAAGACGTGTGCGCATCGGCATATTAAGCGACAGTACGTCGCCCTTCTTCCATGTGCGGTTAACGGAAACGTATGTTCCAGCCTTTGTATCCAAGGCAAGCTCCTCGCCGTTGACGCTCACTTTAGCCCCGTCGGTACACCAGTCAGGAATGCGCAGTTTAATCTCAAACTGCTTCTTTCCCTTCAGTTTGTCGACAGAGATGTTCACGGCTCCGTCCCAAGGATAGTCAGTATTCTGAGATAGAGCAATATCCCCTATACCGTCGATTTTGGTATTCAGAGTGTTGTCGCCATAAAGGTTTACATAAATTCCACCCTTCTCGATGGAATAGGCATAGTCTTGTGCTTCACAAAGTGTGCGCAGCGTGTTAGGCGGACAACAGAAGCAGCTGATGTATTCCGTGCGCTCCTTAGGCCAGCGCAGCGTATAAGGCAGATCCTTAGACATACGCATAGGGTTGGTATAGAAATACTTCTTTCCGTCGAGACTGATGCCCGAGAGAATACTGTTGTACAGGCAGTTCTCCACGACGTCAGTATATTTAGCCTCTCCAGTAGCCGAGAACATGCGCCAGTTGAAAAAAAGGTTGCCTATGTTTGCACAAGTTTCGTTGTGAGCCGTGGAGTGAGGCAACTGATAAGGGCGACCGTAGCTCTGGTGCACCTTCTGCACATTGTCAGGCTTGTAGTCGGTTCCGTCAGGCGAAGTTCCGTCGTAGAGAGCTCCGCAGGCTCCCGTGATATACATCTTTCGTGTAACGATGTCAGTCCAGATAGATTCCAGATTCTTCATCAGCTGCTCTTCGCCACTCTCCAGATAAAGGTCGGCAACACCGGCATAAAGGTAGTTGGCACGTACGGAATGCCCCATGGCATTATATTGTTGGCGGAACGGCACACGGTCTTGATTGTCGTCAGTTCCGTTCTCCACCTTACCGCGAATGTCAATGAGCTTTTCGGCAAGTTCCAGATACTTCGGATTGCCAGTTTCGCGATACATCTCAGCTATTGCCATATAGTGAGACGGACAGATGGCGTTGCGGGCCAGTTCGTCAGAAGCGCGCTTGTAGAAATCATAAAGGAAATCGGCAGCCTTCACGGCACAGTTGAAGAGGGTAGTCTTTCCTGTGGCGCGTTTGTGCATAATACCTGCGGTGATAAGATGTCCCAAGTTGTAGGTCTCGAAGTTAAGTCGGTTACCGAAGGCACCGTCTTTTCCTGTTCCCACCTTCGTACCAATCGTCTCATTCTCCTTTGCTTCCTCCTTTGCCGTTTGCTGTTTGTTCATCTCGGCGATGATAACCGGAGTATGCAGATATCCGTCGGGGCGTTGCGACTTTTGAATAAGTTCGATAAAGCGGTCCATAATCTTTCCTACTTCCGGATCCTTGTTCACGGCATAAACGGCAGTAAGAGCCTCGAGCCATTTATACATGTCGCCGTCGTGGAAAGGAGGTCCGTGTCTTTTCCCCTTCTTTTCGCCGGCAGCGATAAGGAAGTTGTTCCAACCGTGTGCTTTATCAGATTTCCATGTCTCCCACATGCTCTGTACCGATGTGCCGCTGAACACCCCGAAGCGTTCGCCCCAGAAACCGCCAGTCCATTTAACGGCACTCACTGGCGTAGAAGACACCACGGCATATTTGCTCTTCCCCGTGTCGGTAATACCGTTTTTCTGTGCATGAGCCGGAAATGCGGCAAGCATCAAGGCTGCCGGAACCAGTCTTAGTCCTCCCCAACGGAGGTTATCAAAAATCTTTTTATTTCTCATATTATATTTTTCAATTTTCCCTTCTTTCAATATTTCAATTTATCAATATTTCCATTTTCCCATTTTACAGTGTTCCTCCTCTTGCTTTCACTCTCTTAGCCCATTCCTCTCGTTCCTTCGTGAGGTTATATCCGCGTTTCGAGAGCCAGTTGTTAATTCTTCCCTTATATTTGCCGAAAGTCTCGTGCTTCTTCTTAGAGCTCTCAGCATCGATGGCATATTCTCTGCCCTCTTTCAGCCATGCCATGATTTGCACTTTCTCCTCCTCTTTAAGAGTAGGAATCATGTCGCACTGTGCAGAGTAAGTAACATTCACCACGTTATAAGTCAGCACATCCTTGACGGTTTCAATCTCTTTGTCAGTCAGGTAAACCGAAAGGTCTGCAATAAATCCGAAATGGCTCTTGTAGAGTTTTTGGTCTTTCTGCATTTCAGCAAATTCCATTTTTTGTTTCTTGGCATCCCCCGTAAGAGTTTTGGCAACAGCCTTGATGCTGTCGCGCTCCGAATAAATGTCGTTAAGTTTGAAATAGCGGTTGGCTACAATGTTCAAAACCTCTTTTCCTTTTTCCGTGTCGGAAATTTTCAAGGCGTCAGTAACCTTCTTCGAGCGCTGCACAATTGTTTCTACATATTTCGGGTCTCTCCCGTTAGAATCCAGTTCTACTGCATTTGCCGCCATGAAGTTTAATGACAACAGGGCAGCTGTTATGACAAAAAACTTTTTCATATATATTGCTAATTTATTTTTTATTTAAAAATTTCCTTTAGATATCTCACGTTCTCGCCGTAATTCTTCTTAACGTTGCGCACATCCTTTACATCACGGCTGCGCTCCACAAAGAGCCATCCATCCCATCCCAGTTTGTCGAGAGTCGTCTTTATCGCCGGCATGTCTATCGCCTTGTCGTTGCGGAGCCAAACACCGTCGGTGTTGCTTGCGTGAATGGCACAGATATTTTTTGCACCCAGTTTTTTGATGTCTTTACAGATGTCGCGCTTGTGTTCCACGGCAGTTTGGAACTTATAGAAAATCCTTATGCCCGCGGAGTTTATTTCCTTGAGCAGCTTCTTGTTTCCCTTGGCGTCGAGAGGAGTATCGATACCGATAATCTTTCCGCGTGAGCGTGCCATTTCGCCAGCCTCGTGGAGGCGTGCCACGATTTCCTTTCTTAGTGGCAACGAGTCTGTCCAGTTGTTGCCGCAGCCGCCCAGTGGCAGAAATGCCACCTTGGAATCCATCACGTCAAGAGCGTTCAGACAGTCTTCGATAAGCCATTTCCAGGAGCTTTTCTTTGCAAAGCTCTGTCCGTAGAATCCCGACATAGCTATTGCTCCAACCTTAATTCCAAGACTGTCGGCTGTATGGCGAAACATGCGTGCCATTTCCGGTTGCCGCAGTTTGTTGTCGAAGGAGTCACGTTTGCCGAGTCCTCCCATATCCATTTCCAGTCCGTCGCATCCAAGCTCACGTGCGAGTTTGAATTCTCCGATTTTCTGGCGTTTCAGTACCATCCAGTCACACACGCCGATTTGGTATTTCTGTGCTGTTGCTATCTCCGGAAGCATCATGCCACCGAGTAAAACTGATAATAATATATAATTGCGCAATTTAGTCATAGTATATTAAAGACGTATCGGATTGTTATTTGTAATAAACGGATAGCGGTTATTTGTTTCCCTTACCGTAAATCCGTAAATATATTGGTAATGCCTATGGCTTTTAGTCATTTCATTGTTCAATTTATTATTCTATTATTTTATTCAAGTTTCGGATTTATAATCTTCCCTTCCCCCGGCGGGGACGATATAAATCAGAGAGTTTAGTTATTTTATATTGTCAAAATTATCTATTATTGTAGATTGCTAATAATACTTGCCAAGTGAAAGGGTGTTAAATGCTGTGTCCATGAAATAAATTCCATCGAAAGAAAGTAGATTATCGGATTTTTATACTTACCTTTGCCAATGTGTAAGATGTTTCTTATCTGATATACACTAAAGGGTGTGTCTATAAGACTCACATAATAAAAACAATATGGAAGCTATAAAAATTACAGAAGTTCATTGGCACGAAAAATATAATCTCCTGAAAGATTATATTACTGAACATCATCATCTGCCAGACAAGAAGAAAAATGAAAATCGCAGTTTGCTTAACTGGTGGAAATATAATAAGCGTTGTGCTAAGAACGGGAAACTCAGTCCTGAAAGGAAAAAACTCCTACAGGAGCTTAGCGATATGAGAGAGGAGCATTATCTGAATTTCTGAATTCTATATTTTGCTTGTATAAGTAGATGATGGCTTGTAAGTATAAAACCTTTTAATACATAATATTAAAATCGTTTTCTATTGTTCCTATTGTCGTTGAAACAAATCCTGTTTTGCTATTGCAGATATTATCCTTTGTTTTGTCGGCTTTTGTCAAATCTGTATAATTCCATAGAATGACATAATGTATAATAGAGTTATGCAGGTTGTATGGGTTATGCTTGAAAAATTAATTATTAGGGATGAAATCCGGAAAACATATACCAAAATAAGTAAAAAGCGTATTGTCATATACAAGATTTATGTATAACTTTGCAGCAGAATAAAAACACAACAGATATGCAACTTATAAAAGACAAGCAATTCGGTGGTGAGCGTCCTCTCTTTGGCACCCACGACCTGCATCTCGACAATGTGCTCATTACGGAGGGCGAGTCGGCAATAAAGGAATGTAGAAATATTAAGGCAACGAACTGCCGCTTTGAAGGTAATTATCCGTTCTGGCACGTTCATGGCTTCGAGATAGAAAACTGCTATTTTGCTGTCGGTGGACGCTCCGCACTGTGGTATTGCGACCATCTGAAAATGCGCGATACAGTAATAGATGCTCCGAAGATGTTCCGTGAGATGAGTCATCTCGACTTGAAGAATGTTACTATGAACGATGCCGACGAGGTGTTTTGGCGTTGCGACAATATACATATCGAAAACCTGAAGCTCCATGGCGGAACCTATCCGTTTATGTTCAGTCACGATATATATGTTGACGGACTGGAGAGCGACAGTAAATATGTTTTCCAGTATGCCCGCAATATCGAAGTTCATAATGCAAAGATTACCACGAAAGATGCCTTTTGGGAAGTGGACAACGTTACTGTATATGATTCGGAACTGAATGGTGAATACCTAGGTTGGCATTCGCGTAATCTAAGACTCGTGAACTGTCATATCACCGGAGAGCAGCCTCTCTGTTATGCCGATGACCTCGTGCTCGAAAACTGTACTTTCGGTGAGGACTGCGACCGTGCCTTTGAGTATTCCACTCTCGATGCCGACATAAATGGCAGCATAACAAATATAAAGAATCCAACTTCAGGACGTATCGTGGCAGACCATATCGGTTCGATAACACTCAATGAAAACATCAAGCAGCCGGCAAACTGCGTGATAGAGGAAATCCACCCTAACCATCCCAAAGGGAGGGAATGAAGATACTTTTATTTATACATATAATTAATATAATAGTAAAAACAATAGCATATAGCCCATAAACCCTTATTTGATATTGTGACCAAGTTACTTGTCCACAATCGTTCCCTCCCTTGGGGAGGGGTAGGGTGGGTTTTATATAATTATGAATTTCGACAAGATAACTCCACGCCGCGGCACAAACTCGTACAAATGGGACAGTGCGGAGGATAAAAACGTGCTGCCGATGTGGGTTGCCGATATGGATTTCCAAACGGCACCCTGCATCATTGAGGCATTAAGAAAGCGTGTGGACCATGGCATCTTCGGATATACCCGAGTGCCGGAGGAGTATTACGAGGCTGTAATCTCTTGGTTCCGTCGCCGCCATCAATGGCAGATAGAGCGCGAATGGTTTATTTATACATCGGGAGTCGTTCCGGCTCTATCAGCCGTGATAAAGGCTCTTGCCAACGAGGGCGACAATATCCTAACGCTCACTCCGGTATACAATTGCTTCTTCTCGTCTATCCGCAATAACGGATGCAAGCTAAGCAGTTGTGCACTGAAATACGAAAACAACACGTTTTCTATAGATTTTGACGATCTTGAGCGGCGTGCTGCCGACCCAAAGACGCCACTCCTTTTGCTCTGCAACCCACATAACCCGTCGGGAAGAGTGTGGACGCGAGAGGAACTGCAACGTATAGGCGATATATGTATAAAGAACAACGTTATTGTTGTGTCCGACGAGATACACTGTGAAATTGTGCATCCAGGATACAAATACATACCGTTTGCGTCAATATCAGAAGAATTCCAAAAGCACAGCGTAACCTGTATCTCGCCAAGCAAGGCATTCAATATCGCCGGACTGCAGATTGCCAACATCATAGTGGAGAACGACGAGTGGCGCCGTCGTATCGACAAGGCAATTAACATCAATGAGGTGTGTGATGTTAATCCATTTGGTGTCATAGCCACCATTGCCGCATACAATGAGGGAGGTGAATGGCTCGACGAACTCCTCAAGTATATCCATGCCAACTATCTCTTCTTCAAGGAATATTGCGAGAAGCATTTTCCGCAGTTTCCTGTGGCTCCGCTCGAAGGCACATATCTTGCATGGATGGACTGTCGAAGTCTTCGTGTCCCGTCGGAACAGTTGGAAGAGGATATAATGGCAAAAGAAAAACTTTGGCTTAATGCCGGAAGCATGTACGGCAAGGAGGGTGAAGGTTTCATGAGGTGGAACCTTGCCTGTCCACGACAGTTTGTGGAAGAGGGACTGAAGAGGTTTGCAGAGTATATGGAGAAACGTTAGATTAAAAAACAAATTGAAATTTATTGATTTACTTTTTGTAAGATATGGGGATATTAAGTTTTTTATTTGCAAAGAACAAAAGAGTAGTCTATGAAGAACCGGACCATTCTTATGGAGATGCAAAGCCGATAGATGAAGTTACTTGTGAAGATATAATGAAATATCCCGTATGGGTATTCGACTATGACGAAGAGGATTATTCTGAGGAGCAAGACGAGACATGGCTTGAACCAATATTAGACAAGTGTCTTTATAGCTCGGACCAGTCGGGATATGTATTGTTGAAAATAAAAGATACAAAACTTTTAGCATTTGGGAGCGTAGACATAAAAAACGGTACGCTTATGGATATTTGGTATTTTAATCCAAATGACAAGCTGATGCAAGCCATAAAAACAATAGATATCAACATGCCAATCTCTTTTGTTGCTGTTCCTGAAATAGATCATGTTGTGGAACGCATATATGTACTATCTGACAAGGACGACATTTATGCTTATGAGCAGAAATAAAGAAAGATAATAAAGGGCAATAGAGAACATGGAGACAAGAAAGTTGGTCTTTATCTCTATTGTCTTTATTTTTTGATATAAATTTTGCCGGTTAAGAAAATATTCATACCTTTGCCGACGAAACATCAAGAGCAGTGTAAATCTGCACCAACCGAGCATGACAGCCACGGTGGTCAAGATACGATGTGGAAGATTATGTTTAACTTCAAAAAAATGTCATTATGGATAATAAGCTTTATAACAAATTTGCTGATGCATTTGCAACAGACTCCCTCTCTTCACTTGTAGAATCATTTAACAGCAATGTAGGTTGCCGTGGCTGGTCTTCTGTACGTGCCTATCATGACAGGGCACTTATCGATGAGTTTATCAGTCGTGGTATTGACGTTTCTGCCGTGTCCGACGGCAAGAACATATCGTTTGCCCATCATGTGGCGCTTGACGATAATCGACTCGTGAAAATAGATTAATCGCACCGGCTTTATTGTAGATTAATCATTATTCATTTACTGAATATAAAAAAGTCCATACCAAACCGTCTGCTCTTGGTTCCGTATGGACTTTTTGCTTAGTATTGTTATAGTTACTTTAAATTCCGAAATGCTCCTTCACATCAGGCATAGCCCCATTCTGAGTGCAAACATATGCACTTACCTCTACGGCAAGTTTGTGAGCCTCTTTGATGGACTTTCCGCTAAGTATAGCAGCACAGAAAGAACCCGTGAAAGAGTCGCCGGCTCCAACCGTGTCGGCAACTTCCACTTTGGGTGTTTCCTGATACGACACGCAGCCCGGAGTGAACACATAACTGCCGTTAACACCGCAGGTCAATACGAGCATATCGAGATTGTATTTGCCAAGGATGAGCCAGCACTTGTTCTCGATGTCAAGTCCGGGATAACCAAACATCCTGCCGATTTGTATAAGTTCCTCGTCGTTAATCTTCAACACGTTGCAACGTTTCATCGATTCGCAGATAACCTCCTTAGTGTAAAAGTTCTGTCTCAAATTGATGTCGAAAATTTTCAGACAGTCATTTGGAGTATTATCCAGGAACTTGTAAATCGTTTCGCGACTCACCACGTTGCGCTGTGCAAGCGAACCCCAGCAAACGGCAAGAGTATTCTCGGCAACCGCCTTAATCTCGTCGGTAAACGGAATATTGTCCCATGCCACATTCTCCTTTATATTATATGTAGGCACTCCGGCATCGTCGAGTTCCACCTGTACCGTACCGGTAGGGTAGGGCACACGGGGCATGACATAATTCAGTTGTTTCTCCTCAAGCTGTTCTATAGTCTCCTCTGCAAGTCTGTCCTCGCCCAGAGCACTAACGGCAATAGAGTTAAGTCCGAACTGTCCGGCATGATAAGCAAAGTTAGCCGGTGCACCGCCAAGTTTCTTTCCGTCTGGCAAGACATCCCACAGAGCCTCGCCCAGTCCTACTACATATCTATCTTTCATAGTTGTATATTTGATTTCTTTATTTTGTTAATGATAACGGATAGTGACAAGAGTTATTGTCTTGTTGCTTTGATAAAAGTTATTGCTTTACCTTATTAATATAAGTGAAGAGATACACCACGCCAACAGCCATTACAGCCACAGCACCAGTCTGTCCGATAGCATCGCTTGCAAATCCCATAAACAATGGGAACACCGTACCGCCGAACAGACCCATAATCATCAGTCCACTCACTTCATTCTTGTGGCCGGGTTCAGAGATAAGAGCCTGAGAGAATACTATAGAGAAGATGTTTGAGTTGCCGTAGCCCACGAGAGCAATGGCAGCATATATCACAGCCTGACTTGTGCCCACGAACATGCCTATCATGCTCAGAGCCATCATCACAACGCTGATGACGAAGAAAGTGCGAGCCTTCATAATGCGCAGGAAGAATGACCCCGTAAGGCATCCCAATGTTCGGAAGATGAAATAAAGAGAAGTGGCAAAAGCCGCCTCGTTGAGGCTCCATCCGAGTCGTTCGATAAGAATCTTCGGTGCAGTGGTATTCGTGCCAACATCAATTCCAACATGACACATGATGCCGATGAACGACAGCAAGACGATAGGTTTGCCAAGCAACCTTACGCTGTCCATAAAGCCCGAAGTCTTGCCTTCAGTTTTCTCTTCCGGGATAGCCGTAACGGCGAGGAACATAGCCGCAGCTACACCTATTATCATATATATAGGGAACAGCACCCTCCATCCATATCCAAAGCTCGGAATAGTAGCCATAGCACCCCACATTGCGATATATGGAGCGAGGAACGATGCGATAGCCTTAACAAACTGTCCGAAGGTGAGCGTCGATGCAAGTTTACCCTTGATAACCATCGACACCATAGGGTTCAGCGACGTCTGCATCAGGGTATTGCCGATGCCGAGCAGCGAGAACGATACGAGCATCAGTCCGAAAGTTTCGCCGAAGAGCGGCAAGAGCAATGATATTATCGTTACCACGAGCGACAGCAACACAGTGTTTTTTCTTCCTATCTTGTTCATCAGCATCCCTGTAGGCACACTGAAGATGAGAAACCAGAAGAACACGAGCGACGGGAACATATTAGCCGTAGCATCATTCAGGTTCAGATCTTCCTTCACGTAGTTGGAGGCGATGCCCACCATATCTACAAATCCCATGGCGAAGAAGCAGAGCATCACCGGGATGAGGGTAAGTTTATTATTAGTCTTCATATTATTTACTTTTTTATAGAATAATAAATGGATGAAAAATTACAATGAGAGTTTATGCAACTTAATGTTTTTGAATTCTGCATTACCACCCTTTGTATATAGCTTGATGTTTTCATAAGGTGCCACTGGGAACACCAGGTTTGTCATTGCTATGCGTCCGCCGTCAACAAACAGTTCCACGGACGATTTATCAACAAAGATGTCCACATGATATGTATTGCCTTCACACAGATTCAATGGTCCCCAAGTGGCAAGAGCGAAATCATTCTTGTAGTTGATAGAATTCTCTATACGTGCCGGTAATTTGGCTTGTTCCTCTCGCTGTTTATCCCATGCCAATTCGATTTCATGAGGAGTGGATTTCTTACCGAAATCAGTCAGTCCGCTCTCCGTACGGTCCATAACAACTTTGCCTTTCTTTATATCAAAGTAAATCAATGTGCGCTCACGCTTGTTGTTTGAAATTTCAATGCCAGCTATACCGTCGGCATTTGGTGTTATATCGGCTTCAATCTCGAAAGCACCCTCCATATTTGCAGCAGCTCCTTTCATGATCTTTGTTCCGTCAACAGACTCGTTGTCAAGGTCGTGTGTTACTTTGCGCAGAGCCTTCACCTCAGGAGCAGCATCTTCGGAAACATAATATTTTCCGTCTTTCTCATACAGTTTAAGTTCTCGAGGCAGTCCGTTTGCACCGCGGTTTTGCTTGAATGGAGTGAGGTTAGCATACTGCCAGTTGCTCATCCATGTTATTGCCAACACACGGTCGGCGGTGTTGGAGAATGTTACAGTGGCATAGTGATCTTTGCCGTAGTCGAGCCATTTTGTTTCGTGAGCATCATGACATATGAAGTTCTTTCCGTCGAAATCGCCTACAAAATATTCCGTAGCGCTGCCTCCGAAGATACAACCAGGATTGATATTCATCGTCATCACCCATTTCATGTTCTTCTTGTTGCCATTGACAGGCAACTGAAAAAAATCCGGACACTCATACTGACAAGGCTGCTGTCCCAATCCCTTTCCAAAGGAGCTGACGTAAGTCCATTTCTTTAGGTTCTTCGATTTATAGAAGCGTGTTTCTTTGTCGGCAGAAACAATCATATACCAACTCTTGTTCTTCTCATACCAGAACACCTTAGGGTCGCGGAAATCTTTTAGTCCGTCGAATGGGCGCAACACGGGGTTACCTTCATATTTCGTGAAAGTCCTGCCGTTGTCAGTGCTGTATGCGATACATTGCACTTCATCATGGTTTACGCTATTGTTAGTATATATGGCGATGATGGCATTCTTGCCATATCCTGCGGTGTTGTTCTTGTCTACAACAGAACTGCCGGAGAAAATATGTCCCATAGTGTCGCGTGCGATGGCAGGAGCGAGATGTTCCCAATGCAGTAGGTCTTTGCTCACGGCATGTCCCCAGTGCATGTTACCCCATTTAGATCCGTATGGGTTGTATTGGAAATAGAGATGATATTCACCGTCTTTGTAAACCATGCCGTTAGGGTCGTTCATCCATCCGTAGAGAGGAGTGAAGTGGTATGACGGACGGTAATAGTCGGTGTTTGTAGTATCAAACGTGTTGCTAAGTTTCATCAGGTTTGTTGCAATCGAATTCTTTGCCAGTCCAAGAATCTTCACAGTAGCATTTTTCTTGTTACCAAGAGCGAAAGGCACATAGTAGTCAGCACTGTTCTGTGCCAATCTCACGTCCATCCAAGTGTCGTCTTTAGAGCCTGTGTCGAGTAAAACCTGTGTTTCGTCTTTCTCCTCCTGTATAGGCAAGAGCAGATATTTTGTAGGGTTGTCAATTCTGATAATAGTAGTATCCCCTTGATGTTCAATGTTCATCTTCTGAGCCGTTGCAGGCATAGCACTTGCTGCTGCAAGTAGCAAAATGACAGTATTTCTTTTCATAATCGTGTAGTCTTTTAAATAGGTTTATTATGTGATTTTTAGAATTTTAGTGAAGCAGTGAACTCTACGGTGAATGGTCGCAGATAGCTACCCGTCATAATCTGGTTCTTAATTCCCTTTGCTTCGTCTTTCGTAATCAGTTCCGCCCCGGCGATGCTACCCTTTGCACCAGTCTGATTGAGGAAGTTCACAACAGTGCAACCAAGTGAAAGACGTTTGTTTACTTGCCAGTTCATGCCGCCAAATGTTTCCCAGTGTCCGTTGAAATAATAAGCCTCGTTGATATTGGCGTAAGTCTTGCTGAAGTAACGGAAACTCGTCCATAGTTTGATGTCCTTTGTAATCATATAGCTTGGATCGAGTTCTATAAGAATCTCTGGTATTTCAGCCACGGTATTGCCAGTAGCATTGATGATGCCAGTATAGCCGTCGTTGAATGTTACAGAAGTTTCGAATTTCTTGTAAGTCGGCTTTTGATATGTAAAGAGGCAATGGAAGTCGAAACCTTTAAACGGATGCATCACGGCGTCTGTAGTCCATCCCCATGTCTGTATGTCATACGCCAATGGCGCAGCTTTAATTTCGCTTCCGTGTTGCAGGTTGAGCGTAGAGTTGTTGTTCGTTTTCGAGATGTAAGAGAACATAGAAGTAAGGCTCAGCCACAGGTTGTTGTAGTAAATTCCGAATCTGCCGAGGGGTACGGAGATTTTGTCGGTGTTAGGCATAGTTGCGGGAGCAAAGGCTTCAAATTTAGGGTGCTGCACTATGTAGGTGAAATCGCCTGTCAGTCCGAAGTTCTTTGTAATCTTGTATGTGGCAGCTACGGATAAGTCATAATTCAGCCAGTTATAGTTGAGGCTTGCCGGTGAGATGAGAGTACCGTCGGCGGCTGTGGCACCGAGATAATAGTCGGCAAATCTGCCAACGAAGTTTCCTTCAGCATTTTTCACTGCAGCGTTTTCTCCTTTTAGGCTTTGCCATTCTATGCGTGCGCCGTAGTATAAGTTCAGATTCTTTGTAATGTCCCAGTCGTGGGTGAGATACAAGGCGAGTTTGTTTTCATGTCCTTTGTAGTATTCCGAAGCGTTTTTGTTGAAATCATAAAAGTAGCTGTCGCGTTTGTTTGCATCCCAAAGTCGCACGGCATAGTTGCCGTCGGCTGGTACGCTCTGGTCATACATCGTGGTATTAGAGCAGTAGTCGATGTTGTAGAACCACTCGTTCATACCAAGTCGGAGCGTTGAGTTGCTGAATCTTTTTGTCAGTTCCGAAGTGAAAAGACACTCGTCGATTGTTCCTGCATTCAGACATGACATACGGGTTTGCACGTATTGTCCGTCATAGGAATTTATCTTTCCGTCAAGTCCTCTATACTTATAGTCGTAGAGTCCCTGGTTATCCTGACTCTTCAGATTGACGAGTGCCATCGGTGTCTGATAAACCATCGCACCGCAACTATGATCATAGCGAAGGGCAACCGTCCAGTCCAGTCCGTTATCCCAATGGTATTTGTTCATCAGCGTCAGCTCGCTCGACTTGTTCAAGCTGGCATCATATAGAGTAGTCTGTTCTATTTCCCCGGTACGCATGTTGCGATAGGTCATGGTGTTGTCTGTAGGCAGATATGATGTAGTGCCGAGTTTGAACTTGCCGTATTCCTTCACGCTGCCGTCGCCTACATAGATGAACGGTGCGCTCTGTGTTGCATAGTTGTATACGTTGTGGCTGTTGATGTATTTGTATCCAATGGTGAATTCACCGGCATTGTTGTTATACCTTCTTGTGATAAGAGCTTTGTAAATCTGAGTTCTGTCCTGATAAGGTGTAGATTTAATCTTGAATGTTCCCGGATCGAAATCCTGATACATGTTTACGCTGTAGAACAAGTTCTTTGCCATTTCGCCATTCATGTTCAGTGAGAGTTCCTGCAGTCCGAAGTGGTTACTCTTGTAATTGAGCGTTCCGTTGAAACCTTTTTGTCCGAGTTGAGTAAAAGAGTTTACTGCATATCCGATGTTTCCAGTTGTTATAGCCGTTTCGGCAATCTTGAGTAGTCCTTGATGACTCAGACTCGCATCACCTCTCCATATAGTATTTACAGAATGAGGATTAGTGGCGTATGTAACAGGCAGACCGTTCTCCATAACATTTACATCGGCAGACGGCAGACCGATTTGAATCTCTCTTGGTCCGTTTGCACTCGCAGCATTAAGCATAACGTTGCGGTTGCCTTCTTCCTTTGAATTACTGTTCTCGTTCTGTGCAGCAGCTGTGATGCTTACCATCATCAGCAACATGCCGCCAATAGATTTCGGTAAAGTTTTCATAAAAATACTCTTTAGATTTTCGTTGTTTGATTTTTCTGCCGCAAAGTTATGTAATGTATTGACAGCCAGCGAGAACGGATGATACATAAACGAGAACGAATCGTTCGTTGCATCATTTGTTGCATGCTATGAACGATTCGTTGCAGTGTTTTTGGCGTTTTGATTTGGATGAATACTTGCAAACAGCTTCTACAAGTAAAATCCTTGTTACAAATAAAAAAAATCTTTTTCGGTGATTTTACCCTCACACCCTCACACTTCGATGTAAGACGTTAGAAATGTGGGGGTTAAGTGGTGAGGGTAAGTGTGAGGGTAGGTGAGGGTAGGTGTGAGGGTGTGAGGGTGTCTGTGAGGGGTAGAGGTGAATGAAACCTTTATTTCCCCACCTCCCCCGGAGACATACCGAATTCCTCTTTAAATCGTTTGGCGAAGTAAGACGGAGTGGTAAAGCCAACATCGTATGCCACTTCGGAAATGTTCTTGTCGGTAGTTTCGAGCAACTGTTTCGCTTTTGCCAAACGAGCCTTGCGGAGAAGATCGACAACGGAAAAACCGGTCAATGCCTTCACCTTGCGGTAGAGCTGTACGCGGCTCAAGCCCATCTCGCTGCCAAGGTCTTCAACGGAGAATTCTGCATCCGGAATGTGCTTATTGATTACCTTGCGGAGCTGAGCAACGAAAGTCTGGTCTTTCTCCCCAAGACTCTCCTGCTCCTCGTCTTCCTGTAGGGAACCGGAGAAAATCTTGCGCATCTGCCTACGGCTTTTCAGCAGATTCTCAATACGGGCTGTCAAGGTATCGGCAGTAAACGGCTTGGTGATATAAGAGTCGGCACCCTTTTCGTATCCCTCCGTGCGCTGTTCTTCGAGCGACTTCGCCGTGAGGAGGATTACAGGGATATGACAGGTAGAAATTTCCTCCTTCATGCGGCTGCAAAATTCCAATCCGTCCATTACGGGCATCATGACATCGCTCACCACAAGCTGCGGCACCATTTTGCGAGCCATCTTCAGTCCTTCCTCTCCATTCTGAGCCTCAACCACATTATATCTTTTCTGCAAGATACCTTTAAGATACGTTCTCATACTCTCGTTGTCGTCGATAACGAGAATGAGCGGACGGTTGTTGTCGTAGTCTTCAGTTCCGGTAATAACAGTCAGATTCTGTTCCGCAATGATATTCTTTACCGAATAGTCGTCGGCAAGTTCCGGTTCAGCCTTTATTTCCTTCTGATTGTCTTTAGTCGCATCATATCCCGGTTGCGACTCTGGAATACGGAAGTAGAAGCGACTTCCCTTTCCCGCTTCGCTGTCTACCCCCACCTCACCGTGGTGTAAATCCACATAAGCCTTAACGATAGCCAGTCCGATACCCGTTCCGCCCACAGAATTCTTTGCCTGATAGAAACGCTCAAAGATATGTCGCCGGTCATCTTCCGCCATGCCCTTGCCCGTATCTTCAACAGAAACTGTGTATTTCCCGTCAGCATGCTCCAGTATAGTAGTAACACTTCCTCCCTCCGGCGTATACTTTATGGCATTGGTCATGAGATTAAAGTATACGTGTGCAATTTTCTCCTTGTCTGCAATAGCAATACATTCGCCTTCTGTCTTTATGCAAACATTGAGCTTGATGTGCTTGCGCTCAGCCACAGTATAGAAGTCCTGGTTCCATGTAGTCAGTTCTGCGACAAGATTAAAGCGGTTAAGCGCCAGCCGGGCCTTGTCGTTTTGAATCTTGCGGAATTCCAGGATTTCGCTTACCATCTGTGTCAGAATACCCACGTTGCGGCGTATCATCCCTACCAGCATGCGAGCTTCGCTGCCTAAGCTACCGCTTTCGGCAAGTTGGTCGGCAGGTCCGGAAATAAGAGTCAGCGGAGTGCGCAGCTCGTGCGAGATGTTTGTGAAGAACCGTAGCTGGTTTTGGGTCATCAGCTGCATGTCTGCCGTCATCTTTTCCTGTTTCATCATACTGTGTTTCAGTTGCCTGTTGTATTTCGTCTTAGCAACGAAAGCCTTCACGGCAAGTGTGCATGCAACGATGAGCAAGATAACGAGAAACAGCAGCATGAAGAGATAACTCCGTTGAGTGTCGAAGGCATTGGTAGTAGTCTCCACTCTTTTGCGCAGCGACAGCAGATTGTCGGTCTGCCGTTTCATTTCGTCGTCCTGCATGAGCAATACGTTGGCATTGTCGCTCGTTACGAGAGCCGACGACAGCAGATTTTCCCTCTTGAATTTCCTTTTTTGCAGAATATTCATGGCGAGTTCCATAACCTTGTCGCCGCGAGTGGGGTAGATATACGAAGCCAAGAGTTCCCCGTCCCTGACCATCTGCAGTCCGCCGCCGCTTTTCGCCACGGCGTCAGTACCGAGAAACTTAATCCTGTTCATGTCAATGTGATGCTTCCTTGCAGCTTCCATTGCTCCCTTTGCCATACGGTCGTTGTGGGCAAATACATAGTCGAATTGAGGATGATTGATGGATAGCAGAGAGTCCATCAGCCTGTAGGCTCTCTCTTTAGTCCAGTCGGCATCAAGATGAGCCACGACATTCATGTTGGCATGTTTTTCCACCTCACTGTCGAACCCCATTCTTCGTTTGATGGCAGGCGAAGACGATTTCAGTCCGCCAATCTCAAGTATATTTCCGCTGCCTTTAATCTGTGTAGAGAGAAACTTTGCGATGTCGCGTCCTATCTCCTCGTTGTCAGCACCGATATATGCCGTGTATTTATTGGAATTAGTCTTGCGGTCGAACACGATAACGGGTATTCCCTTGTCGTAAGCCCTGTCTATGGCTTTTGACACTTTCTCCTGAGTGGGTGCCACGATAATCATGTTTACCCCCATGTCGATGAATTGGTCGATTTGTTCTATTTGCCTGTCAGCATCGTCGTTGGCCGACAGTATTTTCAGACTTACTCCATCCTGTGCATACGAGGCGATACGCAGTTCGTCGTTCATCTTGCTGCGCCAGATATCGTCGCTACACTGCGACACGCCGATTATGTATTTTGGACTTCGCTTTCCGCAAGAGTATAAAGTGCAAGCCAATATTGCTGCAACAATTATTGTAGTTACGTTGCTTACTTTCATAGTTGTAGATATTTGTTGCCGAGTGTATATCCTTTTCCTTTCACTCATAAATCATGTAGAAGAAACAAAAGGTTTTTAATGGTGTGAGTGTTTATATAAAATACAGTCGGTGCAGATATATTGCACCAAAGGTGCTGTATTGCTGCACCTTTGGTGCCACTTCCGTTTAGAGAGTCTACATGAATGGATCGAGCAGAGCCATCAGGTCAGCTTTCGACATAGCTCCACTTTCTCTGTACAGCACTTCGCCGTTTTTGAAAAGCATAAGCGTAGGTACAGAACGTATGCCGTATTGTGCTGCAACATCGTTGTGGGCATCCACATCCACCTTTATGATACGTAGTTTGTCGCCCACTGCCTTTTTCAGTTCTTCCAATACAGGATGCATCATCTTGCAAGGCTGGCACCATGTGGCAAAGAAATCAACCAATACCAGTTGATTGCCGGATATTACGTCGTTGAATGTTTCCATAATGGATAAGTATATCTATATATTTTTTATGATGTTGCAAATATAGACATTTTTATTTTATTGGCAAATATAAAGGCATTCGGTTTTTTATTTTCTGTCATTTTTATAGTTACATTAACTGCAAAACGCATGAGATGTTGCTATATATAATAATGTGGAAATGATAGAATTTTATATATTTATTGCGAAATGAAAGAAATAATAACGATTTACTAATAAATTTGAATTAAAACATTTGTTTATATAACAGTTTTTATTAATTTTGCACCCGTACAAACACAAATACAACATTAAGAACGTATAATAATGCGTGTTGATAGTTGATATTAGGTATTAGAGAGAAACAAGTAAAGAGAAAGTGTAATTTTTAAGAGTATCGATTATGAACAAAAGATTCGCAATCGTTATGGCTGGCACACTCCTAAGTGCGGGAGCGTTGGCGCAGTCAACAGTAAAAGGTACCGTAATTTCTCAAGATGATGGAATGCCGATTGTCGGCGCCACGATTCGGGTAGAAGGCACAAACACAGGTACAGTGACAGACATTGACGGAAATTTTTCCGTCGCCGTTCCGGCAAGCAACAAGAAGCTTCGCATAGAGTATATCGGAATGGAAAGCAAAACAGTTGCCGCAAAGGACGGCATAACAATTAAACTTGTTCCTTCAGAGAAAGACCTCGATGAAGTACTTGTAGTTGCTTATGGTAAGCAGAAACGCAGTGCGTTTACTGGTTCGGCAGGAGTTGTTTCTGCCGACGAGCTGAAAGACCGCGTGGTTAGCAACGTTACAAATGCAATGAGCGGACAGGTCGCCGGTGTGCAGGTACTTAACAGTAACGGACAGCCTGGCAGCGATGCCACAATCCGTGTGAGAGGTATCGGCTCTATCAGTTCGAGCAACGACCCGTTGATAATTCTCGACGGAGTGCCGTATGAAGGAAATATCTCATCCATTAACCCAACCGACATCGCTTCACTTACAGTATTGAAGGATGCAGCATCCAATGCCATATATGGTGCACGCGGTGCAAATGGTGTTGTGCTTATCACAACAAAACAGGGTAACTCTAAGGAGGCGAAGGTAACTTTTGATGCAAAGTGGGGAACAAACTCTCGTGCTATTCCGCAATATGATGTTATATCAAGTCCGGGCGAATATTACGAAACCATGTTCAAGGCCCTCTATAATTCAAAGGCATACCATGGTTCAACGGCAGCCGAGGCATATGCTTATGCCAACGATAATCTTTTTAATGTAGAGAATGGCGGACTTGGCTACCAGATATACACAGTGCCGAAAGGCGAGAATCTTATAGGAACAAACTTTAAACTCAATCCGAATGCCAAGTTGGGATACACCGACGGACAGTATTATTATACTCCAGACGACTGGTATAAAGAGGCTATAAGTTCTAATTTGCGTCAGGAATATAATGCCACGGTGAGCGGTAAGACCGACCGTATGAACTATTATGCCAGTGTGGGGTATCTCGATGACAATGGTATCGTGACCAATTCTTCGTTTAAACGCTATTCGGCACGTGTCAATGCTGATTATCAAGCAAAGAAATGGCTCAAGGTGGGAACAAACATGGCTTATGCCTATTCCGACAATCAGTCGCCATACGGACAGACCTCTGATAGCTGGGGCTCAACGGGAAACCTCTTCTATATCGTCAATTCCATTGCTCCGATATATCCGTTGTATGTCAGAAATGCAGATGGCAGTATAATGATAAACAGCGGTAATGGCAAGAAGACCTACGACTCTGGAACGAACACGAGCTTCCGTCGTCCGTCGCTTTCGGGAAATGCCGTCAGAGACCTCGACTATAACAGCTATCATGATTACCGCGATTTGTTTACGGGAAAGTGGTATGCCAATATCACTCCTATTGAAGGACTAACACTTACGGCAAATATAGCAGCAAACATTCAGAACGACCGCTACAACTATCTGTATAGTCCGTTCGGGTCAAGTATCTCGAGCGATGGTTCCGTTTCCGTTACCTCCACACGCTCCATGAGCGTGAACAACCAGTATATGGCACAATACCAGAAGTTGATTGGCGGAGTGCATAACGTAGACTTTCTGCTTGGTTATGAACAGTTCCGCTTGCGCGACCAGTACTTTGGTGGTTCCAACACCCATCTCTACGATCCGTTCATAGGGGAGCTTGACAATGCCGGCAGCGATACCGACAAGTATCTTTCGTCATACACAAACAAATATATGTCGGAAGGTATCTTTGCCCGCGCACAATACGACTACGACGGAAAGTACTTCTTCAGTGCTTCGTTCCGTCGCGACGCTTCCTCACGATTCTCGAAAGACAACCGCTGGGGTAACTTCGGTAGTGTAGGTGCGGCATGGCTGTTGACAAAAGAAGATTTCATGAAAGACCTCACATGGATAAATTCCTTGAAATATAAAGTGAGCTGGGGTGTACAGGGTAACGACAACATCCTTTACAGTAACAAAGAGCCTAACTATTATGCCTATTGCGACCAATACACGATGACATATAACAATGGCAGCTATTCGCTTGTGATGAAATACAAAGGCAACAAGGATTTGACATGGGAGACATCTTACTCGTTCAATACCGGATTTGAGTTTGAATTGCTCAACCGTAGACTTAACGGTTCGTTCGACTTCTTCTACCGCAAGACCGACGATCTGCTTTTCAATAATCCGGTGCCTGTGTCATCTGGTATCACCACTGGTAGTATTCCTATCAATGCCTTCAATGTGTCGAACACGGGTTTCGAAATTGACTTGAATGGAGTCATTATAAAGACAAAGGACATAGAATGGGCGGCAAACTTGAACCTCACCCACTATAAGAACAAGATTCTGAAGCTTACCGACGAACTTGACGCACAGGGCGGACAAAAAGGAGCTTATTATATACGCAGAGTAGGAGGCTCTTTGTATGAGTCATATCTGAAACGCTTTGCTGGAGTAGACCCCGACAACGGACAGGCTCTGTATTATGTAGACCCTGATAATGGCGACTGGTCTACAACGTCAAATTATGATGCAGCACAGCTCAGCGACTGTGGCGATATCCTTCCTAAGGTTTATGGAGGTTTCGGAACAACAATCAAGGCTTATGGCTTTGACCTCTCGGCTTCATTCTCATATCAGTTGGGTGGAAAATTCTACGACGGAACCTACCAGTCGTTTATGCACAACGGCGGTAGCGGTATGCAGGGATTCAACTGGCATAAGGATATTCTGAATGCCTGGACACCGGAGAATCGCTATACCAATGTGCCGCGACTCGATGCGTCAGATGCTTGTTATCAGTTAGACAGCGACCGATATCTCGTCAGTTCCAACTATCTGAGTGTTAACAACATCACTCTTGGCTACACATTGCCGAAGAGTCTTCTGGAAAAGATTGGAATAAGCGGACTGAGAGTTTATGTAAGTGGCGATAACCTCGGAGTAATTTCTGCACGCAAAGGACTTGACCCTCGCGAGAGCTTCGGACTCGGCAGTTCTACACATGACAGTGGTGCATCACAGAGTAGCTACTCCGTGATGAAGTCTATCGTAGGCGGAATCTCGCTCACATTTTAGTTCTATTAGTCTTATTAGTCCTATTAGTATAATAAAAAACAAAACAACACTATTATGACACGATATAACTATAAATATATAATGATGTCATTCGCAATAGCCGCATCATTTGCAAGCTGTGCCGACATCGATGACCAGAATCCGGCAGGATACGTCATAACCGATGAACAAAAGAGTCAAACCGTTGAGGCTGTTCCGGAACGCGTAAAAGCTGATGTTGCCGGAATGTATACCATGATGGGAAAGATGGGAACATATTTTGGTGAGGATGGTAATGGTAATTATCCTCGCGATGACGATGGCGGTTATCCCTCTGTTTGTTTGTCTAACGATCTTAACGGACCGGATATGGTTTCCGACAACAGTGGCTACAACTGGTTCTCTGTGGCTTCAGAGTACACCGACCGTACGCCGAACTATGCTAATCCTCGTATGCGCTACGGATTGTTCTACAATCAGATAAAGGCAGCAAACGACATCATCGCCTCTATCGGAGAAACTACTGAAGAGACTGCCTTAAAGCAATACCTGGGACAGGCTAAGGCTTGCCGTGCGTTCAGTTATCTGAATCTCGTGCCGTATTTCCAGTTCAATTATAAGACTTCGGCAGACAAACCTGCTGTACCTCTCGTGTTGGAAACAACAACAGATTATTCAAATAATCCGCGTGCTACGGTGGCAGAGATATACACTCAGATAGAAAATGACCTGCTCTCGGCTCGCGAACTGCTCGATGGCTTTACGCCTTCCGACAACAGCTATGTAACAAAAGCCGTTTGCGACGGACTCCTTGCTCGTACCTATCTGAGTATGGGTGAATATGCCAAGGCGGCAGAATATGCGCAATATGCCATAGATGAGTCGGGAGCAACACCGGCAACACGCGAGGAAGTGAGCCATCCTTACTTCTACGACAAGAGTGAACATAACTGGATGTGGTCGATAGCTGTGTCAACATCTGATGTAGTAAACTTCGGGGGGCCGTCGTGGCCATCACAGTTGGGGTCTTTCTCCGGAAACAGCTACACTGCATACGCCTCACTTTACCGTCGTATCAATCCTCTGCTGTTCAACAAAATAAGCAGTACGGATATACGCAAGCAGTGGTGGCTCGACGAGAACAGGTATTCTTCACTTCTCGACGGTCTTTCGTGGACGGGCATCGTGAAAGACGGAAGTACGGTGACGGCAACAGGACAAGATATTGTTGATGCTGTTTATCCAGATGTAAAAACTGCCTTCACGACATATACCAATGTGAAATTTGGTATGAAGAGCGGCATCGGAAGCACTACAAACAACAACGATTGGCCACTGATGCGTGTGGAGGAGATGTATCTGATTAAAGCCGAGGGACTTGCCATGAGTGGAAGTCTTGGCACGGGAAAGCAGGTGCTTGAAGACTTTGTGAAAGCTTATCGCGACCCTTCATACACATGCACCGCCTCTGACGAGAAGTCTTTTCAAAACGAAGTATGGTTCCAGCGCCGTGTAGAGTTGTGGGGCGAAGGTTTCTCAATGTTCGACATTATGCGACTCGGCAAACCTGTAGTTCGCTTTCATGGCAGCGACAAGGGAATCTGGCCTGATGCTTTCTGCTTCAACATCCAGGCAAACGATGGGTATCTGTTGATGCGTTTCTCGCAGAAAGAAACAAATAACAACAGTGCTATTGTGAACAATACCGAAGGAACACTGCCAAGTTCTATGCAAAATCCAAACCTTACAGATGGTGTTACAGATTAACAAGACAAAGAAAGGAAGAATGATATGACAAAATTCAGTAAACTAATGATATTTCCGCTACTTGCTGCAGCATTTGCATTTTGCTCTTGTAGCGATGACGACGATTGGTCGGCTGGCAAGCAGACCAATGCCGAAGGGATAAATGTTTATTTGCCAACATCGGAAGGTGCCTCAATGACATTAGCACCGTCAGACAAATCTTTTACCATTAACGTGGCGAGAAGTTCTGCAAGCGGGGAATTGACGGTTCCGTTGAAGACAGCCAATGCCAATGGTTACGACAAGGACGGTAAATCGCTCTTCACGGTGCCTGAATCGGTAACATTTGCCAATGGCGAGAAAGAAAAGACTATAACGGTTGAGTGTTCTGACAATATGGAGATGTTTAAAACGTACAGGCTTACTATCTCGGTGCCCGAAGAATATACTTTGGCGTATGCCGATTCTGTAGAGAATCTGCCACGTAAAGAATTAAACATCATAAAGGAAGACTACAAGAGTTTTGCAACAGGAACTTATTATTCTGATTTCTGGGCAGATGATGACGGCACACCATACGAAGAATCTGCTACACTTGAGTATTCTGAGATAAAGAAGATGTATAGGTTCAGCAATGTCGTTACAGGCGAAACCTTTACCTTTAGTGTTGATGAGGATAATAAAATAGTGTTTGGAGATTCTAAATATTCCACGGGATATATACATCCTTCGTATGGCAATATTTACATCTCTCCATCCGAGGATGATGAGTATACTTCATATTATGACCCTGATACAAAAACATTCTATTTCGGTTGGGAATATACGGTTAGTGCAGGTTCTTTTGGAGATTACTATGAGTGGTTTAAAGTAGCTGAATAAATTATAACTCTATTCCCTAATATTCTGCGGGACGTAGGCTTTTATAAAGGTCGATGTCCCGCTTTTTTTGTTTTTTTAGTTAGGAGATTGCCATATTGCATAATTTTTCTTATATTTGGCAGCGGAGAAACGGTTGTCCTTAATCCATGGACTGTGTTCTTCCATACATAATATTATAACTGATAGACTAAAAAAGAAAATATAACTGACTAAGAGACGAAACAAAAAAGATGAAAGATAAAAAGAAACTGAAGAATATAATAGGTGTAGCGCTTGTTGTTATAGCAGCCGTATTCGTTTGCCTTTATCTCGCCAGTAGCTATATGTTAGGTTATTCTCTCGGCTATCCAAAAGACGAGCGTCTGTCGGCTGAGCACTGGCGCAATAGGATGAAGAGTGAGTGCCCGTGGACAAAAAACTGGATGGATTCAGTATACAGTTATCATTGCGTAAAAGACACCTTTGTCGTTATGCCTTCCGGTTACAGGGCACATGCCATTTATCTCTATGCCCCGGAGAAGACTGCAAAGACTGCCGTAGTCGTTCACGGTTATAAGGTGCGTGCCGAGGGCATGCTGCATATTGCCTATATGTATAACCATGATTTGGGATATAACGTGCTCTTGCCAGATTTATATGGACACGGACAGAGCGAGGGCGACCATATACAGATGGGGTGGAACGACAGATGGGATGTTATCCGCTGGGCTGAGGTTGCAAACGATTTGTTCAAACCTTTATGTAACGGAGATATATCAAAAACTTCGCATTCTTTGTCGACAGACTTGGTGATTCACGGCATTTCCATGGGAGCTGCCTCAACGATGGCAGTCGCCGGAGAAAAGACTCCGCCGTACATAAAATGCTTTGTAGAAGACTGCGGCTATTCTGGTGTGTGGGATGAGTTTGCCGCTCAATTGAAGGATCAGTTCGGCTTACCGTCATTTCCGTTGATGAACACCACGTCATGGCTTTGCCGTCAGAAATATGGATGGTCATTCTCTGAGGCACAGCAGATAGAACAAGTTCGACGAAGCACTAAACCCATGCTTTTCATACATGGCGACAAGGATAAGTTCGTGCCATATCGTATGCTTCGCCCTCTTTATGAGACAAAGAAGAAAGGCAAGAAAGCGATATTTATAGCCAAGGGCTCCGTTCATGCCATGGCTTACCGCGACCATCATGAGGAATATACCGCGAGGGTGAGGGATTTTGTTCGAAAGATATTCAGAAGTTCTAATGAGAAACAATCTTCAGCAGTTCTTCAAAGTCGTCAATAATATAGTCGGCATTGGCAAGTTGCTCCTGTGTGCCGTTGCCGTAGGTAACGCCACAGGTCTTTGTCCTTGCATTTCTTCCCATTTCAATGTCGTAAGTCATGTCGCCCACGACAATCGTGTCTTCCGGTTTGCCGTTGATATCTTTCAGAACTTTCAGTACCATATCGGGTGCCGGCTTCACCTTCTCCACATCGTTGGCAGCAACGATACAAGATATGCAGTCGGTGATGTTCATCTGTTCCACGTATTCCAACAGAGATGCTCTACTTCTGCTGCTGGCGATAGCCACGACGTGTCCGTCTGCCGCCATCTGTCTGATAGTTTCAATTACGTGAGGGAAAGGCTTAACAGCCATTTTCTCTTTGTTCTTCATAAATATTCTGCGATACGTCTCGGCACAATGCAACGCTTCGTTAAGTGTCATGCCGTACAGCAACTGAAATCCCTCTTCAAGTCTTAGTCCGATTGTTCTTGCGCAATCTTCCTTTGTCATTACTTCCAGTCCAAGTTCACGCATTGTCTGTTGCATAGTGCAGATGATGAGCGACTGGCTGTCTCCAATAGTTCCGTCGAAGTCAAGTATTACATTTTTCATTTTCTCTCTGTGAATAAATTGAATCGTAAAAAATAAAAATTCTTCACGATTGCCATAATTCTTTGGTAATCAATATTATGCGGTGAAGGATTTTTGTGGAATGTACAACTCTTGCTTATTTCTCCGTCAGCAAGAATCTTTCATATTTGTCTTTTGTAAGACACCTTTACGACTGCAAAAATACATGTTTTTCTTTTCAATTCCATAAAAAACAATACTTTTATGGAATACAATCCAAAAAAACAATACTTTTATGGAATTGAATCCGCAAAATTGTTGTTTTTTATGGATTTCAAGCAGTGCTGACTATAAAAAATTCATAACTTTTCTAATCGGTGTGTTTTCTCAAAGGTATTTTTCCAGCACCTTGTCGAGCACTCCTACATAATAGAAAGGGAGATTGATTAGCTGGAAGCGATGCCCCGTAGGCGACACAGCTTCATTAATCCCAAAATTCCCGGGCCAAATTCTTATTGCCACATCAGGAGCGTCAGGTTGCGACATAAAGGAATGAAGAGAACGCAGATGTGCATTTGTTCCCGATTTTACTTCTATCGGAAGGATTGCCGAATTATATTGCCATACAAAATCCACTTCGGCATTAGAACCTTTCTTGTCGCGCACCCAGAAATATTGTTCATTACGGTAGTTGCGATCCAGGACAACACGAAGCTCCTGTGCAACAATCTGTTCTGCCGCATGACCTTTCCATACGTCAAGCAAGGAACTGTTTTGTAGATATTCCGTCTGAATATCTACGGAAAAATTCATGATGCCCGAATCTACCCATACAAGTTTAGGATGTCGAGACTGTGCCGGAATAGCTGGCGCCTTGACTGCTGTTACTGGGTAATCCAAATTAAGCAAGAATGCTTTTTGCATTAGTTCCAAAGCTTCATGTACTTCCTTGCTCGTATAGTTACTCCCTCCAAAGCGGTTGAAGGTAATGGTTTGTCCTGCTTCTGCCCAACCATGTGTCAAGAGATGTCGTATAACTTTCACTTGATTGTTGTTCCGTGCATACTTCTCCACGTCCTCATTGTAGCCATCAAGCAATGAACGGTAGATAGGAGCCAAACGCATGACATCTCCATTTTGTGCATAGTCTACTAATGCTTCAGGCATTCCTCCTACAAGAGTATATCGATTGAAGTGGTTGAGCAATAGCTCGTGGTATATGGGCGGCACGCTGACATCCATAATCATCTGCATCAGTGCATTCTCCCCCATTGCCCCCAGATATTCCAGAAACGAACAAGGGCGTAATGAAAGATACTCCACTCTTCCAACGGGAAAAGAAATCCGTTGTTTGATAAGTGTCTGAAGTCGAGAACCAGCCGCAATGATATGAAGCCATGGCATCTCCTCGTAAAAATAGCGTAGCAATCCAACAGCCTTTGGTTCGTTCTGAATTTCGTCTATAAACAGTAGCGTGCGCTTGGATGGATCGGCAACCACTTTTTTTTGTATGCATATATATTGGTAGATTTCCTTGACGTTGTCCGATCTGGAGAAAATGAAAGCGTCTGTGCTTTGCTCTAAATTAAGCTTGATATACACATCATACTGTTTGCTGAATTCTTCAACAAGTGTTGTCTTGCCCACTTGTCTCGCTCCGCGTAAAACAAGTGGCTTCCGGTTTTCTTTCTTACTCCATATTTTGAGTGCTTCTGTTAATTGCCTATATATCATTTTGTTACTTGTTTGTCATGCGACTGCAAAGATACAGCATTTTTCCTAAAACATAGGCAAAAAACAACCAAAACTTTCCTAAAACATAGGCAACATACAAGCGAAATCGTCCTAAAACATAGGCAAGTTTATACTGTTCTATGCTTAAAACATAGGCAAATGGGAAAGAAAACTTTTATTTTCCCCCCTTTCTTCGGTTGCATTCCCGGCAAAGCATTTGGCAGTTTTCCGGTACATTTATGCATGTGTACCAATTTTGGTAATATTTTCCTTGCTTTGTTGACGGAAAATATTTAACTTTGAAAAAAACAGAATGTTATGGCAGTCTTAAATTTTACATCAAGAGAATTCAGAAGCCAGCAGGCACACGTATTTGAGTTGGCTGACAGGGGAGAGAAAATTATCATTCGCAGAAACAAGAAACAAGCATATACACTTGTTCCTATTTCGGATGATGATTTGACCATTACTCCTGAACTTCAAGCAAGGATAGATAAGGCAAGGGCTGAAATTAAAGCAGGTAAGTGTATATCTGTGCATGGAAAAGAAGAACTTAACGCTTATCTGGACTCCCTATGATTTATGAATTAAGGTTTTCGTTACAGGCGAATAAAATAGCTAAGAAATGGAAGAAGTCTAATCCTCCTGTCTTTAAGAAATATGCAAAAATCCTTGCTGAGTTAGTAGAGCATCCAAGGATTGGACTTGGGCATCCCGAAGCTCTGAAGGGTGGTAACAACTATCTTCCAACAAGTTTCCGAGGCTTTTGGCTGAACGCGAAATAATAGCGAATGCTTTTGTTTATCCAACGATGTTAACCGGACAAGACTTACTGTCAAGTCTGATTGTAGGCACAAAAGTACAAAATAATATTCATAAACCCTGTATCAATATAAAACATTTTGCAAAGGTTGCTTCGAAAAACTTGTTTTTACGACAATGGAGACAATCTTTTCATCATTAATAAAAGCAACATAAACAACAAGTACATTCGAAACTTCATAATGCTTTACCCGTAACCCATATACATTTTTAACAACATTGTTTTAAACAACCTTGTTAAAAACATTATTTATTGCTAACTTTGCCACAGATATTTAAAATTAGTTGATATGGCAAAGAACTTTAACGCTCCATTCATTTTTGGCGTACGCGTAGAGGGGGATACCTTTACTGACAGAAGGGAAGAAACAGAACGCCTGAAGGCAAATTTCACTTATGGTATCAACACCATATTGATATCCCCACGACGTATGGGTAAGACCTCACTCGTTGACAAGGTATGCTCGCTTGTGGAAAGTGATGACATCAGAATAGCACATATTGACGCCTTTGGTTGCCGCTCGGAGATTGATTTCATCAATGCCTTTGCCACTGCCGTGGTTCGTGCCACATCGGGCAAATGGGAAGAATGGATAGAGAATGCCAAAGTTTTTCTGAGCAGATTCGTTCCCAAAATAAGTTTCGGACAAGATCCTCTGACGGATTTCTCCCTCTCTTTAGAATACAATGCAAGCAACAATACTACGGAAGAAGTGTTGCGTTTGCCAGAAACGATAGCCGAGGCAAAAGGTTGCAAGATAGTAGTTTGTATAGACGAATTCCAACAGATAGGGGATTTCCCTGACTCCCTTTCGTTTCAAAAGAAACTGCGTGGAGTATGGCAGCTGCAGAAAAATGTATCGTATTGTCTATACGGAAGCAAACGTCACATGATGGAACAGATGTTTCAGAACCAAAGCTACCCGTTTTATCGTTTCGGAGACATGTTCTATCTCGGCAAAATCAGCGAGAGCGACTGGATAGAATATATCTGCGAAAGGTTTAGAGTTACAGGTAAACAAATTTCAGAAGAACTGGCAAAAGAAATATGCACTGTAACCGGCAGGTATTCTTCCTATGTCCAGCAGTTGGCTTGGCTTGTATGGCTGAAAACACAAAACGAGACGACGGAGCAGGATTTGCAGTATGCTATCGACCGTTTGCTTGATGCCTGCGAACCTCTGTTTATCCAACAGACGGAAGATTTGTCGGCTTATCAGATGAACTTTCTTCATGCTATAGCAGATGGGGTGCATACAGGCTTTACACAGTCGGCAGTATTAAACAATTACCGTTTGGGAACGGCTGCGAATATCTCAAGACTGAAAAAGGCTCTTATTGAGAAAGATTTGATATTGGTAGACAAGCCGAAACATCTTGATATAAGCGACCCTATCCTTACCATGTGGCTCAGGAGAAGAGTGTGGAGAGTGTGAGAACGGGTGGCGGATATGCCTGCCGAGGGGAGCGTAAAACCGCTATCAAGGTGTTGTAACTACCGTTAAAAGTGTTTTTAACTACCGTTGAAAGTGTTTGTAACTACCGTTAAAAATATATTTAACTACGCTTAAAATACCCTCAGGCGGCGTTCCCACTCCTTGCCGGTTAACAAGAGTCCCCCTGTTAAGTAGCAATTCACAATTAGTTTATACAAACAACAAAACATTTATATTTAAAACAACCGTTACAACATATACAACCCAAACAACTTTCATGCTTGTCACGCACGCTGCGTGTTGTACTTGTTGTTTTTTATATTATCTCCATTGTTGTTTGTATAAAATAATTTTGACTTGTTACTTACCACATAGAAATCCCCTTGTCGGATAGTTACATAACCATTTCCGTAGCGTCAGTTAAATGTAATTACACATTATTATATATAATAAGGGAAATACAATTATGAGATACATGATACTTGCTGCGGCATTGGCTTTATCGCTCAATGCCAATGCCGGACAACACGATTGGGAAAACCAGTATGTGCTGCAGAAAAACCGTATGCCGGCAAGGGCTGCATTCATGCCATACCTCCAGCAAGAGGGCGACATGAGTCTGAAGCTCGACGGCGACTGGAAATTCAACTGGACAAAGACTCCCGATGAGCAGCCACAGAATTTTTACCTTCCAGAGTTTAACGACACCGGATGGAAAACATTCCGCGTGCCGGGCGACTGGGAGATGAACGGCTATGGAACTCCTATATACAGCAGCAGCGGATATACCTTCAAGATAGACCCGCCCTACGTGATGAAAGAGCCGAAGAAAACATACACGGCATACGTGGAAAGAAACCCGACGGGCTGCTACCGCCGCATGTTCACCGTTCCGTTCAGCTGGAACGGCAAAGACGTGTACGTAAGGTTCGGAGCCGTGTCGAGCGCCTTCTATCTGTATATCAACGGCAAGGAAGTGGGATATTCGCAGGGCAGTATGGAACCGGCAGAGTTCCTTATCACGCCATATCTCCATGAGGGTGAAAACCTTATAGCCATGAAGGTTATGAAATACTCCGACGGTAGTTATCTTGAAGACCAAGACATGTGGCGCATTGCCGGAATCCACCGAAGCATAGAACTCTATGCCACTCCGAAGATACGCATAGCAGACTTCGGTGTGAGGACCACGCTCGACAGCCTTTACCGCGATGCCGAACTCGTCATCGACCCACGACTCGCCGTCAGCGGCACAGAGCAGGGCAAGGGATACCGGATCACGGCAATGCTCTACGACGCCGAGGGCAAGGCGGTTACTGATACCGCCCTGTGGCAGGCAGCAGAGCCTATGCTAAATCTCGAGAAGAAAGGAAAAATCCTCAACCAGCGCAATCCGCAGCGAGGTTATGCGCCATACGGATGGCTGAAGACCATGGTGAAGAATCCGCATAAATGGGATGCCGAACACCCGTATCTCTATACCCTAAAACTTGCCCTTGTTGATTCCCTTGGCAATGCCGTGGAGAGGGCAGAAACAAAAGTAGGCTTCCGCCGGGTGGAGATAAAAGACGGAATGATGCTCGTGAACGGCAAGCAGGTGCGTCTGCGCGGAGTAAACCGCCACGAGATGGACCCCGAGACGGGACACGTGATGACGGAACAGCGCATGATAGAAGATATCCGACTCTTGAAACAATGCAATATCAACGCCGTGCGCACCTGTCATTATCCGAACTCCGAACGGTGGTATGAACTGTGCGACGAATACGGTATGTATGTAATGGACGAGACCGACCTTGAGGAGCACGGACTGCGCGGCACTCTTGCCTGCGACCCCACATGGGCAGCGGCATTCATCGACCGCACGCAGAGAATGGTGATGAGAGACAGAAACCATCCGTCGGTAGTGTTCTGGTCGCTCGGCAACGAGTCGGGCTGGGGACCCAACTTTGCCATGACGGCAGCATGGATACATGAGTTTGACCCCACACGCCCCGTACACTATGAGGGAGCACAGGGACCAGACAATAAAGACCCGGAATATGTAGACGTGATAAGTCGTTTCTATCCGCGCGTTCAGGGGGAATATCTGAATCCAGGAGTGAAAGACAACAATATGGAGCGCCCCGAAAATGCCCGTTGGGAACGACTGCTTAGTATCGCCCGCAAGACAAACGACAACCGGCCTGTGCTGACCAGCGAATATGCTCATGCCATGGGCAATGCCCTTGGAAACTTCAAGGACTATTGGGATGAGATTTACAGCAACAAGCGCATGCTCGGCGGCTTTATCTGGGAATGGGCAGACGAGGGCATCTTCAAGAAACGCGACGACGGAAAGACGATGGTGGCATACGGCGGAGACTTCGGCGACGTGCCTAATCTGAAGGCTTTCTGCGTGAAAGGTATCGTTACGTCCGACCGCAAGCCTACCCCGAAATACTACGAGGTGAAACAGGTGTATGCACCGATGGCTTTAGAGTTGAACGGCAATAAGCTCTCTGTTACTCTCCACGACAATATGGCGGATATGGACAACTACCGCTTGATGTTCAACGTTACGGAAAACGGTAAGGTAATAAAGAAGGGAGAGATAAAGAATATGAGCGTGCCGACGGTAAAGTTCAGCAAAGATGCCGATGTGCGCCTGAACATCAGCATCCAGCTAAAGAACGACACGAAATGGGCAAAGGCAGGATTTGAAGTAAAGCACGAGCAGTTTTCGCTTAACGACCGTCTCGCCACGGCTTTCAAGTCGGCTCCGCTGAAGACAGGCAAACAGACCGACGTGAAGACAGCCGAGGAGTGGTTCGGTATCGTGAAGCCACATTTCTATCGCGCTCCGCTCGACAACGACAAGGGCTTTGGCAACTGGATAGCAAAGGACTGGAAAAACAACCGTCTCGACAACCCGGAGACCGTCGTTGCGAAACCGCTGTCTTCCGTAAAGAATAGCGACGGCACAGTTACCGTTACCACTACCCGGGAGTATCGTTATGCCAAGGGCAAGATTGTTGTGGATTACAGATATACGATGGATGCCGAAGGATCGGTGGATTTCCATGCCACATATACTCCCGACGGACAGCTTCCGCCTTTGCCATGCGTGGGCAACACATTCTTGATGAACAAGGAGATGACCAGTCTGTCGTGGTACGGACAGGGCAAGCAAGACAGTTATGTAGACCGTCTTGAGGCAACCTCTGTCGGCAGATGGGAGAGCAACGTCAATGAAGAGTATGTGCATTATCCGCGCCCGCAGTTCAGCGGCAACCACGAGCAGACGGCAACGCTCCAGCTGACGACGGCAAAGGGTAGGGGATACGTCGTTACACCTACCGACGACACACTGTTTTCGTTCTCCGCCTTGCCGTATTCAGAAAAACAACTCTCAACCGTAGCCCACGACTGCGACCTACAGACCGAGGACAACGTATATCTGAATATTGATGCAGCCATGATGGGACTCGGCAACAGCAGTTGCGGACCGGGCGTGCTGACGAAGTATTCTGTAGCTCAGAAGCCATATACGCTGAACGTAAGGTTCACAAGAAAATAAATAATCCAGAAAATATTCAAAATAAAAATCCTTCACCATAACCCTTTCATTTCCAGATAGAAAGAGACGTGGTGAAGGATTTTCTGTTTTTTTCCTTTACTGTTAATAATTGTCTTTCTTGTCGTTAATTTGCTTTAATTAAAAGCCGTATATAGAAATAATAGTTACATTTGCATTGTAAATACGGACAGATAAACAATGTAATGCTCATGTATAGACGATACTTCATCTTATTCATGCTGGAAAGTTTATTCAGCTTGTCTTTGGCAGCCCAACGACGGGGAATAGTAATCTCTGCCGATACTAAGTTGCCGTTGCGCGATGTGGCAATAAGATGGGACAACAGAGAAGTTGTGGAGTCGGCATGGGACGGAACATTCTCCATTCCTGAAAATTTCAAGAGAGTAAATTTTTACCATCCAAAATGCGAGACACGTCTTCTAAAACACGATGAGATGACCGACACGATTTGGATGCTGCCGGCATCAAGGATGCTTGCCGAGGTGGTGGTCTATGGTAACAGGAAACGTCGTCCGGACTATGTCGGAATTACGTCGACCGACCGCCAGCTCGTAGCTGCCCAGACAGCAGGAGGTGCAAATCTGCTCGGTGTGCTAAAACTCCTGGCACAGCCTGTAATAAACAAGATACATCGTAATAAAGAACTAAAAAAAGCAAGAAAGAAACAGGTTCTCGACAATTACTGATTCCTTCTTGCATTTGATTATAAAAGGTTATATACTTAAGTTTTCTGATTTAGTTCTTCCCCTCCCCCGCCTCCCCTTTCAGGGGCGGAGCAGTTACCTTTAATTGTTATAACCTTGCATATTTGTCATTACAAAATTTGTATCATTACTAAATCTGTATCATTACTAATTTTAAAAGTAATTATCTCTTTTTTTTGGTTCTTCCGTTAAATGCGTAGACCGCGAATTCAACAAGCAAGTGCAAATTTACGTAATATTTTCGTAAAAGCACTC
>ERZ808270.53-NODE-53-length-75332-cov-13.660029_pt1 | contig 75332 bp, 69 predicted proteins | sample MGYA00521082_ERZ808270 | MGnify/ENA primary metagenome ERZ808270 (study PRJEB31516, sample SAMN03275594) | gut metagenome | biome: mammalia-associated habitat; material: feces | host: Papio cynocephalus | place: Kenya | collected 2012-07-27 ... | reverse complement strand
TCCAAAGCAAATACATGACTATCCTCGCGAAGGAAATGCTGAAAATGTATGGGGAGTGAAAAAACCCACCCTGGCCCTCCCGAAGGGAGGGAAGGAGAAAGACTATAAAAAACCACCCTGGCCCTCCCGAAGGGAGGGAACTGGATTACACTGAGAGCTGAAAGTTCTGCAAAATGATCTATTAGTCTTATTAGTCTTATTAGTTCTATTAGTCTCATTACTCCGAGCTCTCCCAGAACTCCCAGAACTCCCATTAAAACAACAAAAAAAACAACAACAATATGAAAAAGCCAAGCAAAATATGGATTGGAGCAGGCATCGTGGCAGTTGTTGCCATTGCCTCATGGCTTCTCTCCGGAGGAAAGAAAGAACAGCAGATTACGTTTGACACCGCCAAGGTGCAGCCTGCCAACATCAAGAACAGCGTGACGGCTACGGGCAGCGTGGAACCGGTTACGTCGGTTACGGTAGGTACGCAGGTGTCGGGTATTATCTCTAAGCTCTACGTGGACTACAACACGCCCGTGAAAAAGGGACAGATTATCGCAGAGCTCGACAAGACGAACCTTATCAGCGAACTGAACACGGCGAAGGCGAATCTCGCCAGTGCGCAGAGCACGCTGAACTATGAGTCGGCTAACTTTAAACGCTACGCCACGCTCTACCGCAAGGGACTCGTGAGCGCCGACGAATACGACTCGGCTAAACTGAACTATGAAAAAGCTAAGGAAAGTGTGGCATCGTCAAGAGAGATGGTGCAGAAGGCTCAGACGAACCTGAACTATGCTATCATCACCTCGCCTATCGACGGTATCGTGATTTCTAAATCCGTGGAGGAGGGTCAGACCGTGGCTGCAAGCTATGCTACTCCGGAACTCTTCACTATCGCCAAGGACCTTAAGGACATGCAGGTGGTGGCTGACGTGGACGAGGCTGACATCGGCGACGTGAAGGAGGGAGAAAGGGTTACTTTCACCGTTGATGCTTATCCCGACGACACGTTCGAGGGCGTTGTGAAGCAGGTGCGCCAGGAGGCTACCACAACGAATAATGTGGTTACCTACGAGGTGGTTATCTCGGCTCCAAACAGCGAACTGAAACTGAAACCGGGTCTTACGGCTAACGTAACTATCTTTACTGCCGAGAGACAGAATGTGGTAAGTGTGCCGACAAAGGCGCTGCGTTTTACTCCTACTAAGGATCTTATCCCTGGAGCAAAGATTATCGACTGCAAGGGCAAGAACAAGGTATGGACTCGCGAGGGCAACGTGTTCCGCGCTCACTCCGTGCAGATTGGCATGAGCGACGGCATTAATACTGAAATCCTAAGCGGAATTAGTCGCGGACAGGTGGTTGTTACTGATGCTAAGGCACAGGCTGCCGACAGTGGCGACCAGACTGCACAGCAGGGAGAAAGTAGTCCCTTTGCACCGGGACCGAGGGGAAAGAAGAAATAAGGGAGACCCACCCTAACCCTCCCGAAGGGAGGAAACTGGATTACTCTGAGAGCTGAAAATTCTGTAAGTCTCATTAGTCCTATCAGTCTCATTACTCCCAGCTCTCCCAGCTCTCCCAGCTCTCCCACTAAAAAAAAAACAAAGCAACAATGGAACAAAAGAAAGTAGTAATCGAGCTCCAAAACGTGAAGCGTGAATTTCTTGTCGGCGACGAGATGGTGCATGCTTTGCGCGGAGTATCGTTCAAAATATACGAAGGCGAGTTCGTTACCATCATGGGTAAATCGGGCTCCGGAAAATCCACGCTGCTCAACCAGCTCGGATGTCTCGACACCCCTTCGAGCGGTGAATACTTGCTCGACGGAGTTTCCGTAAGGACCATGTCGAAACCGCAAAGAGCTGTGCTGCGCAACAGGAAAATCGGATTTATCTTCCAAAACTACAACCTGCTGCCTAAAACCACGAGCATAGAGAACGTGGAACTGCCGCTGATGTATAATGCCGACGTTTCTGCCAAGGAACGGCAAGAAAGGGCTGTAGAGGCCCTGAAAGCCGTGGGACTGGGCGACAGGCTCTACCACAAGTCTAACCAGATGTCGGGCGGACAGATGCAGCGCGTGGCTATCGCCAGAGCACTGGTGAACAACCCTGCCGTAATACTTGCCGACGAGGCTACGGGTAACCTCGACACGAGAACGTCGTTTGAAATCCTCGTGCTCTTCCAAAAGCTCTATGCTGCCGGAAGAACGATTATCTTCGTTACCCACAACCCCGACCTGGCTAACTACTCAAGTCGAAACATCATGCTGCGCGACGGCAAGGTGATTAGCGACGAATACAATTCTAACATACTTTCGGCGGCTGACGCTTTGGCGCAACTGCCGGCTAACACGGATGAATAATGAACTACAGCAACTTATTCAAAATAGCCCTGAGAGCCATCGCTGCAAACAAGATGCGCTCTTTCCTTACTGCACTCGGCATCATCATCGGTGTGGCTTCGGTCATCGCCATGCTTGCCATCGGACAGGGCTCGAAGAAGAGCATACAGGCTAACATCGCCGAGATGGGTTCTAACATGATTATGATTAACCCGGGGGCCGACCGCGGACCCGGCGGAGTGAGACAGGATGCTTCGTCGATGGAGACGCTGAAGCTGACTGACTATCAGTCGCTGAAGGATGAATGTAACTATATCTCGGCTATCAGCCCCGTGGTGAACTCCAGCGGTCAGTTTATCTACGGCAACAACAACACGCCATCTACTATCTATGGCGTGAACACGGATTATCTCACTATCCGACAGCTTAGCGTGGACGACGGAGAAATGTTTTCTGACGAGGACATCAAGGCGAGCGCCAAGGTGTGTGTGCTGGGACAGACCGTGGTGGACAATCTCTTCCCCGACGGCTCCGACCCTGTAGGCAGAGTGGTGAGGTTTAACAGTATTCCGTTCCGCGTAATCGGTGTACTCAAGAAGAAGGGCTACAACACTATGGGTATGGACCAGGACGACTTGGTGCTGGCTCCTTACACCTCGGTGATGAAGCGTATTCTGGCTCAGACGTATCTGGGCAGCATCAACTGCTCGGCGATTACTGAAGGACTGACCGACAAGGCTACGGAGGAAATATCTACTATCCTGCGCCGCAACCATAAGCTGAAGGATGCTACTGACACTCAGGAGGCTGACGACGATGACTTTAGCATTCGCTCCCAGGAGGAACTGGCGTCGATGATGAACTCTACTACCGACATGATGACTATCCTCTTGGGCTGTGTGGCTGGAATCTCGCTCATTGTAGGTGGTATCGGTATCATGAACATCATGTATGTGAGCGTTACGGAGAGAACGAAGGAGATTGGACTGCGCATGAGTGTTGGTGCACGTGGCGTGGACATCCTCAACCAGTTCCTTATCGAGGCTATCCTACTGAGCGTTACGGGCGGAATTATCGGTGTTATAATTGGTGTCGGCTCATCTTACGCCATAAAGTTTATTGCCCACTGGCCTATCTACATTCAGCCGTGGAGCATCATCATGAGCTTTGCCGTCTGCACCTTCACCGGTGTATTCTTCGGGTGGTACCCGGCTAAGAAGGCTGCTCAGCTCGACCCGATCGAAGCTCTGAGGTATGAGTAGTACTCTTTAAAAAAAATAATATGCTCTACCCTCCTAAATACAAAAAAACGATAATCGCCATACACATTGCTGTATGGCTTATCGTTATTCTTGCCCCCTTGACCTTCTTCGACAAGGGCGACAAGTTTGAAGCGGACAAGCTAATTCCGATGATTTCAAGTCCGCTGATGATGATGGCGGTGTTCTACACCATGTATCTTCACATCACTCCGAAATTCCTGTTCCGCGAGGACAAGAGGAAATTCTGGACTTACACGATACTGCTCGTGCTCGGTGCCGGAATTGTTCTTCACCTCTGGCTCAGCTTTAGCCACAACATATTCTTTAAGCCGGAAAGTGTTCCGCCGGAATATTTTCCGAAGCCTAAAAATGGCGGGCACGGCTTCCGCCACAGAATGCACCACAGCATGGAGTATTGGTTCATGCTCCGCAACATCTTCAGCATGATTGTTACGGCTGCCATCGCTGCCATGTCGGTTATTACCATCAAATGGCACTCTGCCGAAGTGGCAAGACAGGAGGCGGAACTGGCACGAAGGAATGCGGAACTGGCAAAGCAGAAGGCGGAAACGGCAAGGGCTGACGCGGAACTGAAGAATCTGAGAAACCAGATTAACCCGCATTTCCTGCTCAACACGCTGAACAACATCTATGCTCTCACGGCGTTTGACCAGCAGAAGGCTCAGGATGCTATCTTGCAGCTGAGCGGAATGTTGAGGCATATTCTTTACGACAACCAGCAGGAGTTTGTGTTGCTCCGGGATGAGGTGACGTTTATTCAGTCGTACATCAATCTGATGAAAATTCGCATCGCCAAGACGTGCGACATTTCTATTGATGTTGACGTGCCTGAGAACTCTGACATCCGCATCGCTCCGCTTATCTTCATCTCGCTTATCGAGAATGCCTTTAAGCACGGAATTGCGGCTACGGGGAGGAGTTTTATCAATATTCTGGTGAAGGCTGACGAGGAGCGTATTGAATGTTTTATCGAGAATTCTAACCACCCTAAGGAACAGTCGGACAGAAGTGGGCACGGCATCGGACTGATGCAGGTGGAGAAACGCCTGAAGCTCTCTTACGGCGAAAACTATCTATGGGAGAAGGGTGTTAATGACGACAACACTATTTACCATTCTAAAATTATAATTTATGACACTAAACTGCGTAATAATCCCGACTAATACCCACCATACACCTACAATACACGTATATTACTAATACTCAATATATTACAGCAATTTTCCTTCTTCTCATAAATTTTGCTATATGGTAGATATAAGGTGGATATGTTGCAGTTTTGTTACTATTTTGTTACTCGAAATCCTTGCTTAATTGAGAAATATAAGCTACATTTGCAGAAACAAAACAGAGACCTATGGGAAGAAGGAAAACTATTGATAAAGAGCCTGTTACGATTAGATTTAAAGAACTTTCGAATGGCAATAAGAGTATTTATCTTGACATTTACAATAATGGGGAAAGAGTGTATGAGTTCCTAAAATTGTATCTTTTGCCCGAAAATGGACGAAATAAAGCCGCTGTAAGGCAGAAAAATTCAGAAACTATGGAGGCTGCAAACATCATAAAAGCTAAAAGGGTTCTGGAAATAAAAGAAGGTATTGCAGGAATAAAATCCAGCAAAGGAAACATGTCTCTTAATGACTGGATTGAAATATTCAGAAAATATAAATTGAAAAATACTCAGTCTCCCAAGAATGTGGAAATGCACATCTATGCTACAAAACTACAACTACAGAACTATAAAGGGACAGAAATAAAGCTTTGCGATATTGACAAGAAGTATTGCCTCGGTTTCATTGAACATCTCAACAATGCCAAGCGGAAATATACAGAGACTCCGTTAAGCGAGAATACAAAGAAACTATATTATGCCTATCTCAACGACATGCTCAACAAGGCGGTGAAGGAAGGGGTCATTCTGAAGAATCCATTTTTGGAGATCGACAAAAAAGAAAAGCCCAAAGCACCTGAAAGCAACAGGGCTTACCTTGACCTAGAGGAAGTAAAAATCCTGGCACAAACAGAATGTGTAGACACGAACACTAAACAAGCATTCATGTTTTCTTGCTTTTGCGGATTAAGAATTTCCGACATAAGAACTTTGAAGTGGAAAAATATAAAAGAGACTTTGAGCAAAGACGGAGAAAAGATTCTTCATCTAAGTCAGACTCAACAGAAGACGAACAGGACGGTATCTTATATTCTCCCAAAGGAAGCCGTTAAATGGATGCCGCAAAAGACAGGCAGTCCTTTTGTGTTTCCTTATTTAAAAAGTGAGAACGCGATAAACAGACACGTCTCGGCATGGGTTTTAAAAGCAGGAATCCAAAAGCATGTAACGTTCCATACCGCCAGGCACACTTTCGGAACCATGATGATTACGCTTGGCGCAGACCTCTATACGACCAGTAAGCTGATGGGACATTCAAGAATTTCAACCACTGAAATCTACGCGAAAATCATAGACAAGAAGAAGGATGAAGCAATGGGGTTGATAGATAAATTCTTCGACAAGTAAAATAAAGGGTAATTGCCGGCATAAGCAGTTACCCTTTAATCATACAAAAAAATATTAAAATGGATAGATCCTTATTCTTGTATGACCAGTTGTTCGGATAGACGCTTCCTTGAATTTCTGCTTCTTCTCTTCAGCCAAAAGCTTGAATCGTTCAGCTCCATCTGGATAGACAAGCATCATCCATTCATAGAGAGACTGGTAGACTATGAAGTCATGAATATAGACTGTCATTGTGTGAACGCTTGTAGCCGAGAAGTCTTTAGGCATGACCATTATCAGGTAATAGGCTTCCTCATCATTGGCAGGAGAGCCAACACATTCCTCCCATTCATTGGAATCAAAGCCACCACCATGTATGTTGATCTTGCAGAAGCGATACAGCATTTCTCGACAGTCTTCAACCGCTGAATCCAGGATTCTTGCCAACCTGTCCATATTTCCAATCTCCGCCACATCAAATATATTGTGCAGCGTATGTGGATCTAAATCTTGTCTTGTCTGTGAATCAGCAAAAACATAAGCCGTGTTCTTGATGTCGTACACAAGCTCCTGCTTCAGCAATTCAATCATTACCCTATATCCGTTACAACATGTCTTCATACTTTAAAAATTTCGTTTGGGTCTTTGCCGTAAATATTGCATTGCATTAATCTGTTGCAGCAAGGCTGCCGATTTCGCAGCATAAGAATCTTCGTCTTTCTTGGTTATGGCACACCATGATGCGACAATACTGTTCTCTATAGACTCTTTGATTTTCTGCGCCAAAGGATTTTCCATTGCTGATATGAAGTTTCCGGGCATCCTTAATGTATATACAATATCGTCATCACTTGTTTCCATATCTTTCAATGAATGTTCCAACGCTGTCGCGATATTGTTTGTTGCCGAAGAAAAGAAGCTGTCTATCATCTCTCTGTCAGCATCTGTAATGAAAACCTGATCATAGAGAGAGTTGCCGCTTGCGTCTATATTCTTGCCGCCTATATAGGCTGTAACTTTAGACACCTCCTCATACACCTCAATTTTGTCTATTTGTATTGTTATATCTGCCATTCTTTATCCACTTATATAGTTTATATCCGAGCCATACCAATATCATGCAGAGTGCTCCCATTGACCATACAGCATATTTGAGCTGGAACTTCTCCCACTTTGACAGTTCCTTCTCTACAGGATATGGTACTTTTATTGTATCGCATAAAGAAATGTATTGAAAGTCTCCATACTCTTTATTCTGAAAATCCATATTTTGCAAAGAGAAGAAATTATACAGATACTCCCAGTGCCATCTTTCTGTATAAATCGTATCTCCTACTTGACGTGTAGAAACACTGTCTTTGATATATATGCTGTCTCGCTTGAATATGCTGTCAATGACGGTTCTGTCATTACGGTTCCAATTGACAGTACTGTCAGTCATATTATGTGAGATGCTTTCTTTCAATCCTGCGGAACCGCTTTTGCAGCCGAAGAATAAAATCAGGAACAACATGCTGATTATGCACATCGCTACCCTATTGCCAAATATATTCTTCTTTGCTCTCATACTATACCTTTAATGCTTTCTTTGCCCTTACAAGATATTTCTTTCGACTATCCAATCCTGTTGTTCCACCATTGATTTTCTTTGTTATGGCGATAAAAGAATCTTTGTCCGCGAGCTTGTTAAGTCCATTGCTGTTCCACCACCACATCGCAGACTTGACAGCACCGAGAGGCTTTTCCAACAATTCAGGATGAGCCATAATGTCTCCACGGCAATATGAACTGTCATTATATGTCTGATAGTTTGCACGTCCTGTAATCTGTATCAGTCCACGACCGCGATACTTGTAGCCGTCTCCGGCTTTCACGTTCCCAAGCATCTGCTTCAGCTTGCCTGTATCATACTTCGTGAAGTAGCTTATGTTACCAATCTCTTTCACGCTTCTCAGCTCATTGCTTTCATGTGCTATCTGAGCTAAGAAGTGTGCCATACGCAATGGAGTACTTATCTTGAATGTTTCTTTATATCCGTTGATATAAGGAAGATATTCAGCGACCTTATCCTTTGCATTTGGCATTATCTCCAATATCTGTTCTTTCGTTATTTCCATATTTTGTCTTTTTATATTCCTGATACTTTTTGAACATCGGCACTTTGTCTACAAATTTGAATGTAAGTACATAATGCAAGAAATCCACCAGCTGATACCAAGGAGAGCCTGGCACAAGAACACTTCGCCAGTTCCTTACAATGTTGGTAGTAAACAAGTACATCGCTGCAATGCAGATATAGCGCACACAGAATATCGCCTGTTCGTCAGAATGGAGAAAATGTCCGCAAACGAACAATACGGCAACAGTAGCGAAGAACAGAAAGCAACAAACGAAAAACATTCCTGCCTTTTTCCAAGACCAGTCTTCATGATTGAACCTTGCTGCTACCAAACCGAACACGAAGTTCAGCGTAAAAAGGACTACCATACTCGTCATGAAATCCTTTATCGGGGTAAGCAGTACCAAAAATCCCCATATCGTGCTTATTATAAATGCCCTTACATCATTCATCCTTATCTCTTTTTCTGCAAAGATAGGATAAGAATTTACAAAAGTCGTTTTATCCGTTAATAGAGTACAATGTTTTATTTGCTGAACAATGTATCTTATTCGTCTTCTTCATGCCTAATCCGTTTCATCTTCCCCCTCTTCCATATATTGTCTTTGTTCCGTTTTATAACTCTTCCAAAAACATCATTCTCATACAAGTCTGGACTGTCTTTTCTGCCTTGTGTTTCGGAAGCTATACCGCCATTCGGGTCATTTACTTGCTCCTGAGGTGCTCCAATGTTTTCATTTCCATTCTCAATACTAATATTTTCTGCCATCATACTTTATTTTATTTATAGTGTTATTCTGATAAAGGAGCCTGTTGCTCACTTGGTTGTATGCCATGACCGCTCAACATCTGTTGAAGCATTGCCTGTGCCTTTGGATTACTCTGTGATGCTTGGCTTATCTGTGCTTGCAGTTCGGGAGAAATTTGCTGTGGTGCTCTGCCCTGTTGCATGTCTTGCTCCTGATTGTCCAGTTCTTGCAGCAAGTCATCCGCGAATGGGAAGTCTCCAACTTTCAATAGCTGACGTAAAGATATTGCCTGTTTCTGCCACAGTTGCATAAGGAAATCATTTGCCATCTGGCGATATACTGGAGTTGCCGTACTTTCTGTTATGTTTATGTCAAACTCTACATCGCGTATTTTCTTCGGGTCGTACTCTACGATCTCTCCTGCTTTGCCTACAATATTAAATGTACGCCTTGTGTCATAATACTGTTGCATATTCTTCACGTCCTTATATGCTCCGTCTATTATGAACTGGCTGAACGTTTCCAATATGTCAAGCAGCGACATCGTGGCATTTTGTGTCTGCTGGGCATATAGCGAACCACTCGTTCCCGACACTCCAGGCTTGCCCTGCAATGCACCGTTTACACCGCTTATATCCTCAAAGAACTTCAACTGGAATTTCAGCAAATCCTGTATTCCTATGTTGACACAATTGTTTGCCACCTGTACCGGCAGTTGTCCACTCTTGCTTGGTTTGAAGCGTACAAGTCCGTTAAACCTTGCCCATTCATCTGCTAAGTCATCCCATGTCAAATCATCCGGGCAGCAGTCATCCGGACAAAGGAGAACGCCTTTTGCCGATGCACGCATAATGAAATCATACATCGTAACAAGCCTGGTAACATACCGTTGCTGGTCTACTACATCCTCAACGAAGCTGTGTATTTCGCCATCAATGAACGGATAGAATTTGAATACGTATGGATGCTCACCATGGGCATAAGGAGTTTCGCCCTCACGGAGAATATCGCCAAACGGAGAGAGGTAGTAGAAATACCAGTATTCATCCATGAACCATTCTGCTTTGATCAAAGGAATGTCTTCCTTTTCCATTCCTGCATTCAAACCGCGTTCTATACGATCCTTGTTTTCAAGTTCTACTATATCGTGGTAGTCCTCAACGTCAATCTTGTAGTCATCACCATTGTTGTAGTCATGACAGCGGTATCGCGGTTTGCTCTCTTTACGCCATACTTCTATAACTCTACATAGAGAAGGGTTGCTTGGAGACATGAAGTCTACTTTCCGTGGATCGAACTCTCCAAACTGCTGCAAGCTGTCTTCTATCAGTTCTCTGTTGCTGGCATTACGGTATATCTCTTTCAGTCTTTTTACATCTGCTGGAGACTTAGCAAATTCCATCAGGATATTTCCGATAGTGGTATCATGTATTTCACCGATACAGCGTACATCCCACCCTCTGAAATCCTTCATATTATTGTCCACGAAAAACTCGTTCGGGTCTACATAGTCTGTCCAACAGTCCAGTCTGTTTCGCCTCCATCCGTATTTTTTCTTGTGAATAGCAGCACCGCTTATAAGGAACTCTTCCATCGTTCGGGCATCAATCTCGCTCTCCCTATTGAGCTGACGGTTGCACTGCAAGACGATACTCATTGTCTCGCTGTACTTCTGTTCGTCTTTGTCCCTTGCATTACATGTAGGTTCTTTGCTTTGCGAGCGATACACTCCCAGAACATTTTTCACCAGTCTGCGTATAAGATTATTCTTCAGAGGCTCACTGCCTTGCTCACGGATATATTGCGACTCCGTCATTCTCCTCACGCCACCGCATTTGGAGTGCAGCTCTATTATATCTCCCCACTGGTCTCCGTAATTGTATCTTTTGTTTCTCAGTCTTCTCTTGCGGAAGTTCTCCATATTGTTATAATACCGCTGAGCCTCAAAGAGGACGGAATATGCACGTTCATACGGCTGACTGTAAGAGTTGAAGGAAGCTTTGACGGTATCAAGTTCCTCCTTGTCTGTCACCTTGCTCAGCGACAACAGTTTTGTCTTTTCTTTTTTCTTTGCCATATCATTATTGCATTTGAGAAGGTTCTACATCTAATATTCCTGCCAATTTCTTTGCGACAGACAGCAATCCGTTAGCTGTATCGTTGTCTCCCAAGCTGACACATACCAGATAAGCCGTCATATATTTCACTGCATCTACCAAAGTCTGTGGCAATTCTATCATGTCGTTCTGGATGAAAGGCAACTTCACGTATGATAAGTCCAATGTAGCATCATCCGAATTGCTTGTGTATAGTTCTATATGTCTTTTTCCTCCAGCATGTACTATTGCTGCAACAGGTCTTTCTACATTTCCGCGCACACCAAACCTGCTTGTCTGCAATTTATACTCGTCATCATTCTCTGATATAATCTTGCCTGGTCTTATCCAGTCGCTGACCTTAACAGACAAGACACGTATCAAGTCTGACGGTAATTCCACTTTGCCGAAATATGCACCGTAAGAATTTTGCCAAGTTACAATATTGTCGGCAAGTGTTGTTCCTTCCACCAATAGAGACGAAGCTTCTGTCAAGATTATTTTTGCCGCATCCACGATTCTGCTCTGGATAAGTTCTCCTTGTGAGAGAGTATCAGAGTCATCAGGCACAAGTGCAGCACTCTCCTGATTGCGGTCAAGAATTACCTTGACTTCTTTCACCAAGTCAGATACAGCATAATTTACCATATTACTCCAGTCCTTCTAATTCAACACCATATTCATTTGCCACGGCAAGTACATCTTCTTTTGTCTTCATCTTTGTACGAGACACTCCAAAGGTATCTGCAAGATAATCCTTGGCATCAGCAATATCCGACACACAATATATTTTTTTATCCTCTGCAATTTTCTTTGCCTTTGCCGCGGCTTTCTTTTTCGTCTCGGCTTCCAACTTCTTCTCGTCTATTGTTTCTTCAAGCCAGAACTTGTCGTTAAACCAGTAATGGCTCTCTATTGCCTTTTGCTCTTTTACGTCTCTCGTTGAATATATGCTTGTACCATGACTCTGACCGTCAAACACAATTCGTTTAAGACCTCCCTCCAACTTTACGTTGAAAGCCAAGTCTGAATTTCCCTGATATGTTTTTAACATCTTTCTCTTCTAATTAAAAAGAGGGATGGGGCAAGTGCCCACACCCCTCATAAATTATATATACATGAATGAACCTAACTCTAAGTTAAGCAGTCGCAAGCTTCATTCTTGCGTGAGCTTTCGGGTATTTCAGATACAGACACGCTACTTCCTGAATTACCACAGCATCCGTGTTGCGAATACCTGCTGCTTTAAGGTCAAGCACGTTACGCGCCCAAGGCAAGTGTACTCGCTTTACAAGGAACTCTGGATCGAGAACCAATGCACAGTCGCTCATTCCCTGCAAGTCGAAGAACTCTGAATGAATCATCAGCAACTCCCCGAAGTCTGTCTCCCAACTCTTGAATTTTAAGTTGAATACTTCAACGGTATCTTTTAGTCGGAACTTCTCTGAACGAATCTTGGAGAATGCAGTTACCACCTGTGAACCGGCAATAACTACCTTGCGCTTGTTGCCAATGCCTGTACCTACAAATATATCTTTTGTAATATCCACAAGTTCATTGTCCCAGATTACAACATCATCCTTCTTGAAACCTTTCTTCTGGTCATCCTCAGTTGCCTTGTGTCCTACTTCAATGTCCTTTCCAGCCATCCACCAAATACCTTTGGTAAACCACTGTGAGGAATTGTTCTTTGTCGTATGCTTGATACAAGCCATGTCTCCAAACAAGAAAGTTCCCTCCATTGCAAGGCGCATGTCATAGATAGAATCCTCTTCCATATCAGAGAAGCTCCAATCCACTTTCTTTGCAGCAATCTTGTCAAAGGTACTCTGCTCAATCTGAATCATAAAGTTCTGACAATACTGAGTATCGCTTGTCGGAAGGTTGTTGAAACGTCCTGTCTGTACGTCAAGCTCTCCACAAGCCTTTGCCATACGGATAAGTACAGTCTTTGCCGGAATTGCCGGCACTCCGATAGCCTGCTTCTGATACATGTTACCATTAACGGCAAAGACTATAGGCTGACCATCTGTATTCTTACCGCATACGCACAGTTCCAAATCCGGAACTGGAACGCCTTTGTTCTTATCATCTGAATATGCAACACCATTATAGTCTGTAATTGCCTTTACTCCTACCACACGGATAGTATCATCAAGAGTAAACATGTCTGGATCATCAACTGGCAGCACAACGGATGAACCTGTACTTGCCTCAGTTGTGGTCTTTACTGTGGTCTTGATTGGACGTGTACCGATAGAGTAATATTCCACTACAAAAGAATCGGCGGTCTTCGGTGTAGCGTAACGTGAAATCTGGTCTACAGGAGTTGCCATAGGACGGATTTTTGTAATCTTGTCATTCAAATCATTTGAATAGAAGTTTACATCACCTTCTGCCCATTTCGTTTCACGTCCACGTGTCTCCGTTGCGATTCCTTCATTCTGCCTTGCAGCACCACCATTGCCGCCTTCTCCGGCAGTCTCTGCACCACCAGCCTCTGCCGCATGTCCACTATTGGTCGTACCTGCATCAGGCAAGTTTGTAGCCTCCGCCATCAGAACAGAGCCGTTTACTCCAAAAATCATAGCCAAAGCCATGAGGAACACGGACATCAGCCAACTGAATGTTTGTTTTGTTGTCTTCATTATCTGTAAATTTTAAATTAATAAATTCTTTTATCTATTGTGTATTCTCTTCTCTCCGCCTCGTTCCCATATAGAACCTCCTCTTGCCATACGTCCAAGTGCTCCGAAATCAGGCTGGTTATCGCCATCTTGTGGCGACTCTGCTGTTGCTGAATCCAAATCAGCCACACCATCGCCTTTCTTGCGAAGCTCCAGGTTTTTCTGGTGCTTGATATTCTTTCCACGTACTTCGCCTTCATGTGCGGCATTGGCTACATCTTCATCATGACTTGCAGCGAGTCTGAGCATGTCAAGTGCTTCTCTTGTGAACTTGCCGCGGATAACATCATTGGCTACAACAAACATTTTGCCGATTAGCTCATTTGTAACGTCTTCGCCATACTCTTTGTCCATTGCGTCAAAGACTTCATAGCTCTTCTTTATGTTCTCAGCATACTCGTCATCAAGTTTCTTGCTTTCGGCAACACGTTTTAAATAGTCTGCCTGTGCTTCTCCGATTGCATCTGCTTGCTCCGGGTCTGTAAGTATGTCCACAAACTCATCGCCAAAGTTCCTTACAAGTTCCACGGCAGGATTCTTGCCGTTCTTCATCGCCTTTAAAAATGCCGCGGAACGAGGATCGGCTGTCAGCATGTCGCTCATTGCCTTTTCGTTTGCCTTATACCCTTCGATTGCTTTCTGGTCTGCATCGTAGTCATCGTTGATTGCACCATAGATTGCTTCATCGTCTGCATAGTCCGTATCTGGATGACGTGTCTTTAAACGTTCCAAAGCCAAGTCTCTTTTTGTCTTTGCCGCTTGCTGGGTTGCTGCTCCAGCATTCTGAATATTGTTTGTATTTCCAGCCATATTTGAATAACAGATTAAAATATTGCCCAAAATTAATGCTTTTCATACTTTCTTCTTTTTTATCCGTTAATATTCATTGCTCATATTTGATTTTGTCAGTAATTTTTTGTACATTTGCAGTGTCTAATATGAAGTTCAAAGGCTCATTTTGTGACTTTACACAAGAACGTGATGCTGACTTGTTGAGGGCTTACCGTGAAATAATATCGGAAAGAGACAATTTTAGTCTGTCTGAGATTGAAAGGAGAATTCTTCAATCTCCGAGCAGAAGGTTTTGGGTATCGGAAGGCAGAGCATACAGGGTAATATTAGACTTGTTGAAAGGAAAATCCATTGACTATATGATTCCAACAAGGAAAGCCATGTTCATGGAGATTTTCCGAAGGTTCCAGATATACAGTAAAGAGCATCCGTCTCTCACGAAGATGGAAATAATATGGCATATTTGTAATGAGGAAGCTCCAAGTTTCTATCTTACTCAATACACTATCCATGTCATTTTATGCAGGGTGAGAAAGGAGGAGAAGAAAAGATGTTACGAACAAAGAAAACGCAGATTGAAGTTTATGTTTGGTTCATTTTGATTTTCGTCCTTTCACTCCTTGGACATGACGGCATGGGACTGTATCACGGATGTAGCGTTCTGCAACGTCTTACTTATCCTCTGTTTCACTTGAACATTTTCCATGCCATCATAAACCTTTGGGCACTGTATCAATGTTTGAATGCCATTCGTTGCAGATGGAACCTGCTGGTTTTCTTTGTCATTGCCGTCAGCTACCCATTTGCTACCGAAATCCCGATAATAGGATTAAGTGGTTTTGTATATGCCTATATGGGGTATATTGCGCCTTTTGTGAGCAAGAAGGTAAAATATAATCTCACCATATTATTATATATATCTATCGGACTTGTGTTCCCTTGCATGGCAATTGGAGTCCACATCTATTGTTATGTACTTGGTCTTTTGTGGGGTTATCTAAATGCGCCATTATGCCAAGACAAATAGTTGAAGACAAACATACAGATTTGATTCTTAAAGAGAACGAGAAGAGAATCAAAGTAATCTCTACGGAGTTTAACCCGATTGTCGGTACAGGCTGTGGAGACAAGAGGTATCATCTCCATTTGGAGGATTTTCCTATTGAAGACCAGTATTTGCCAATAGAACTGAAAAATAATCCTTTCATCAAACAGCTTGCGGAAGCAGGCAGCGTTAAAGCATACTTGAATATTCTGTATGATGAATGTGACGATGAAGCGAAAAAAAACGGAGAGCCGCCAGTAGAACGGAACTATGATTCAGACAGAGAGCAAATTGTAGAGCAGTTCATACGGCTTCGCATGAAGTATGATCCATTCTTTTTCTTCGGAATGTTCATATACATTAAACCTAAAGGAGGAGGACTACCTTTCCGATTTGTTCTAAGAAGACCACAGCGCAGGCTTCTCCGTTGGCTGGAAGATAGAAGGAAGAAGGGCAAGCCGATACGCCTTATACTTTTGAAAGCTCGACAATGGGGAGGCTCGACTGTTATACAGATGTATATGCTATGGCTGCAACTGATGTGGATGAAAGGTCTCAACTCTCTCATTGTTGCTCAGGTTAAGGACACGGCTGAGACTATACGTGGCATGTTTGATGAGGCATTAAAAAATTTCCCTGCTAAGTTCTTGCATGAGATGGGTGAAGCCTACTCTGACAATGAGCCTAAGTTTGTCGGTGTAGGAACATCCGGTAATGTTAAGAAGGTTCCTCAACGTTTCTGTAAGATTAAGGTCGGGTCTATGGAGCGACCACTTTCTGCCAACGGTGAAGACTATAACTTGGTTCACTTGTCTGAGGTCGGTCTATGGAAAAAGACTGACGGCAAGTCTCCTGAGGAAGTTATCCAAAATGCCACCAATGGTATTTTGTATCGCCCTATGACAATGATAGCTCTTGAATCTACTGCCAATGGAACTGGTAATTTTTTCCACAAAGAATGGCTTGCCGCAAAGGATGGCAAATCGCAGTTTGAACCGTTCTTCGTTCCTTGGTTTGAGATATACGATATGTATCATCTTGACTTCGGAACGAAGAAAGGAAAAAGTCTGTTTGCAAAATGGCTGTATGAGAACAGGAACAATAGCAATGCCATGTCGGATCGTGAAGAGCCTGGTACATATCTATGGAAACTATGGACGCTCGGAGCACCGCTTGAAGCTATCAACTGGTATATTGCTGAACGCAAGAAGTTTACAGACCATGCGGATATGGCAGCTGGTTATCCTACTGACGACATTGAAGCATTCAAGCATTCTGGAGCAAGGGTGTTTGCAGAAGACAAGGTTGACAAATTCAAAAAGGGATGCAGGGCACCCAAGTATATTGGAGATGTTTATGGTGATGGATATAAGGGCAAGAAGTGTATGCAGAACGTCAGGTTCTGTGAAGACAAGCAGGGACAGCTGTGGATCTGGAATCTGCCTGAGTTTTTTGAAGACTGCAAGGTTACCAACCGGTATTTGGTTGTCGTTGATATTGGAGGACGTAGCAAGGGTGCTGACTGGTCGGTTATTGTTGTCATCGACAGATATTGGATGATGGAAGGCGGAAAACCGCATATTGTGGCTCAATGGTATGGTCATATTGATATGGACTTGTTGGCGTGGAAAGCTGCACAGATAGCCAAGTATTACGATAACGCCCTTCTTGTCATAGAATCTAACACTCTTGAAACCAAAGACAAGGAACATATTCTGGAAGGTGGAGACCAGTCAGAGTTTATACTTAATCAGATAAAGGATGTATATGACAACTTGTATGCACGAAAGCAAAGTGAGTCTGACATAAAGAATAAGGTTCCTGTAAAATACGGCTTTCACACTAACGTTGCAACAAAGCCAATGGTCATTTCTGTTTTGGTTCAGGTTATCCGCGAACAGCTGTATGTGGAGCGAGACGAAAGATGTTTGTTTGAATACTTGACATACGAAAAGAACGGCACTGTTTATGAAGCTGCTGACGGAAAGCATGATGACTTGCTGATGACAAGAGCCATTGGTCTTCATATCTGCTTCAATGAAATGGAGATGCCACGTATGATAACAAAGGAAACAAGGAAATTGACTAAACGGGTATCTGTTTCGGCAGCTACTATCGGATAAATAACTTTTTAAATACAGCGATTATGAAATTAAGACAGTGTATTAAACGTATCAAATGCGAATTGATGTACCGCAATGCCAAGGCTGCGGCAATGAAAGCATCATCCAAGGATGGTGAAATCTATTTCGTTCTTCCGATGCAGAGCGGAAAATTGATGGTTATTAACCGGAATCAGTATCTGGCATACCGCAGAGTTGGCTTGACTCCTAAAGACGCAAAGCCTAAAGATCTTTTCCATGATTGCGTGTATCATACTAATGCAAAGAGTAAAAAGGCACAGCAAAACAGAAAGAGGAAATTTCTTCGGTGGAAAGGTCTTGTATGATATTGGTTTCGTTTATTAACGGATAAAAGGTAGGGGAATATTTTTTCTCCTATCTTTGCCGAAAAAAGTACATCGCATGATATATCGAATTGTAAAAGGTAATGGCTTCAAGTTGCATATATTGGTAAGCAAACTTGAAATTGCTCAAAACAGCAACACTCTCGTGGATTGCGATATGAATCAAGCCGCCAACACGAAAGTTGAGCTTGTTGACGGTTCTTGTAATAGTATTGAATTGAGACACAAAGTGTCTGGGGATGCAAAGAATGAACTGATTTGCGATTTTCCTGACGATATTGATATTGGTTGCTATGCCGTTAAGGTATCTTTCGTTATTGGCGGTATTCACTTGTCAAGTTGCGAGAGTAACATGTTTGCCATTGTTCCTTTCAACCGCCAGAGCAAGATTCCTGTCGGCATAATTGATGGTGAACCATGTGGTTTGTATAATTTAAAATATTATATCACAACCGAAAACAGTTATGATTACAAGTTCTGGTATGGCAGCTCTTCTGCAAATAGTGTGTCGGAACTTAACAAGGATGAGCTTGCATGTGATTTCAACAGGGCTTCAGGTAAGACTTTCACAATTGAAACAACTGACAGCAAGCCGTATATATGGTTTGTCTGCACTTCGCCTATAACTATCACACAGGCTGGACTGCCGACTGCTTTCAATATGGAACAAGTTGACAATTTGTATTTCTACTGGAGTGACGAACTTGTTGCAGGTAACGACAACATTTATTCGATAGGAGATTAAGAGGTATGGCTGGTGAAGTAAAATATGGAAATTCTTTGGTCAGTTCACGTAAGGATGGTGTCCTGACTTACGCTAAATACATTAAAGATTTAAAAAGTGGGAAAGATCTTGAATCTCTGATTGAAGAGTTAAGGAACAGCATTCCTGAAACAGATGAAAACGGACGGTTTCCTTCTTATTATATTCCTGATGAATTCAACAATGTTTTCATCTTGGACGCTTGGGGCGAATCTTTCAACGAACCTACTCAAAAGGGACAATACGGTTACAATACTTTAACTAAGAAAATTTGTTACAGTAAATTTGAGGCTAAACTCCAACGTTTCGTTTGGGTTAATGCTGACAGCGAAATCTATTCTAACACGAGATTGTACATAAACAAAACAGACAACAGCATTTGGAGGTGGAACGGAAGTGATATGGAATGTCTTTCCAACAATATTCAACTGATAACTCCTAAAGATATTGATGCACTATTTTAGGTAATAGGTATAACGCAATACTGATAGATAGTATAATTATTAATATTAAACAATATGGCAGATAATAAATTTTTAGATCAGACAGGATTGGAACATCTTGTTGGCAAAATCAAAACTGAGCTTGACAAAAAGCAGGATAGTGGAACTTATGCTACATTGGTTGATGGCACTGTTCCAGCGTCACAGCTACCAAGTTATGTTGATGATGTAGTGGAGTTCAGCGGTTTCGTACTACAAGCTGATGTTCAAGCAATGAGCACTACAAAAAAATCCACAGATACGTTATGCAGCGTAGCTTATGTAAAATCAAACAACAAATTTGCCCTAAGAGATGGTACTAAATTTTATGGCAATTGGTCAGACGCTTCTACATGGGGAGTTGCAACTTCTGATTTGTTAGGAGGTGCTGGCGTACAGCCCGAAGCTGGTAAAATATATGTAGACATAACGACAAACAAAACCTATCGTTGGAGTGGTAGCAGTCTTGTTGAGATAAATAGTGGCGGAGTAGTTCTTGGTGAAACAGCAGAGACTGCCTATGCTGGAGACAAGGGAGCACAGAATGCTAAGGACATAGCAGCTATTAAGAGTGGAGATTTACCTTTGGTCAGTCCTGTCATTACTAATAAGTGGACTATACTTTGCAGTGATGGTTCTGCATCTGGCATTACCGCAAATCCTGGAAATCTTAATACCATATATGGATATAAGGTCAACTTTACAGGTAGCATGAAGTGGACTCATGCTGATGGTTATAAAGATCCTACTTCTATGAATGGCGGTGATTGGTCAAATGCTCAACTTCCGGCATCTGGTGAAAACTCTGTTGAGATTACGAAGCAATGTACTTCTGACACAACTATTACGGCAAGCATCAAGGCTCCTAAACAGGGACTTGTGCTTAGCAACGGTATCATCAAACAGGCAAGTTCTTCTGATGTTGACACTAAGTCTGCTTCTGTAAGGGTACATTTCCAGTACAAGGTGATACTGGCAAGAACCGAGGGAGATATTACAGCTGAAAAGCTTTCAAGTTTACTAAATCCTGATTCTGACGATAGTGCTTATGACTTGAAGGACGATAAGAACAATGTATATACAAATGTTAACGCAGGAGAGACTGAATACCTTGTTTATGCCTATCCGTCAAAGCTTGGTGAATTGTCTAAGATTACAATGAATGATGCTACCCCTTTGCTTAATGACGGCTTCACACTATCAAAGGTGACGGTAACAGACCCTCAAACAAAGATGCAATTGGAGTATAATGTATATAGAAGTGTACAGAGAGGTGCGTTTACTGGTGCCAAACTTGATATTGCTTAATGAATTGTTTAACGGAATAAATAGGAAAGGAAATAGAATATGGCAAAGAAAGGTTTAGCACAGGCTAATATCCTTCGTTCTAATAATACTACATCTACTGGTTATGGTATTGTATATGCCAATGAGATTAGTGGTCATAGAACAGTAGCTGATCTTGATGCTCTGTATGCTTTGTTCGATTGGCAGCTTTCTGCAAGTGGCAATAATACCGATAATGATGCAATCGGGCAGCTTTGGTATGTTGTTGATACAGATGGTAAGGGTAATGGCAATTTATATCAGCTTATCAATTGGGACAAGAGAAACACGGCTGATGGATGGAAGGTGTTTACTGCAAATTCATCTGTTGACCTCAGTAACTATCAGACTACCGCACAGGCTGACAGCAAGTACGCAACCAAAGAATCACTATCTGGATATGCCACTACAGCTGCTTTATCTGAAACGAGAAATGAGTTGAATGACAGCATTTCCGGGTGTGTAAAGAATACTGAACTTGGCTCCATTTCAAATACTGAGGTGGATAACATCTGGAATAACACGCAACAAGCATCGTGATGTTATTGTATAAGGTATTACTAATTTAAAACATATTTATTCATTAAAATTTTAAAGAATCATGGCAGAGAAAAAATTTATCACATCTGACAATTTGGGCTATTTCAGCTCATTGGTAAAAAAGGGATATGCTGATGCAGATACAGCATTGAGCAATACCCTTACACCAAAGATTACGGCTGCACAGACAAAGGCTGACCAGGGCGTAACTGATGCTGCTAATGCGAAGAAAGCCGCAGATAATGCAGCAACAGCGGCAGCTGGCGCTCTTGCTGAGGCACAGAAGAAGATTGCAAAGGGTGGCTTGAAGACCATCAATGGCACAAGTATTGAGGGTTCAGGTAACCTCTCTCTCGCTGATATTGGTATTGATGGCAATATTGCAGAGATTGTTACTGCTCTACCAGAACTTACTGCTGCAAAGAGTAACAAGCTCTATCTCCTGAAATCTGCAGAGAGTGTTGAGGGCAATACCTATGGTGAGTATATCAAGATTAATGACGGCAATGCCGACAAATGGGAGAAGATTGGAGAGTGGAAGGCTTATATTACTGTGGATAGCGAAATGTCCAATACAAGCATTAACCCAGTACAGAATAAAGTAGTCTATGCTAAAATTAATGACCTCTACAATAGTTTAAACGATGAAGTACATACTAAGGTAGATAAGGAAACAGGCAAGGGACTTTCTACTAATGATTACACTACAGCTGAAAAGACTAAGCTTGCCGGTATTGCAGAAGGTGCAAACAAGACTGTTGTTGATTCCGCACTTAATGCAAGCTCAACCAACCCTGTACAGAATAAGGTAATCAATACCGCTCTTGCTGGCAAGGCATCAACTGCTGTAGCTTCTCAGTCTGCAAATGGTCTTCTTTCTGCTGCTGACAAGAAGAAGCTGGATGGTATTGCTGAAGGTGCAAACAAGATTACTGTGGATACTGCTTTGAGTGCTACATCAACTAACCCTGTCCAGAACAAAGTAGTTCTGAACAATATTGGTGGTTTAACTAATCGAATTAATGACCTCGAGAACGATTTTACAGGTTTTGTAGGCACCTTCAAGGACGTTACTTCTGACGATATCAAGACCCTTTGGGATAACGCAAAGGCTGCAACTGTATAAGTAACTTAAAGTCTAAAATCCCTCTGACAGTTCCATGTATGTTCTTGCCAGAGGGATTAATATAAATACCGCGTTCTTTGACTTGTTGGAATACCGCTTGTATTATTTGCGATATCAAGATAAATATGTATCTTTGCAACGTTTTAAAATTTAAATGATATGGTAAAGACAAAGAAAATTCTGGTTGAGAATACCGAAATATCGGTATCTTTAAGCGAAGCAACATATAACGATTATATCTGTCTGACAGACATGGCAAGATTCAAAGATGCTAATAGAACTAACTATATTATTCAAAATTGGATGCGTTCAAGAAGTACTATAGAGTATTTAGGGGTATGGGAGCAACTGAACAATCCAAATTTTAAAAGCATCGAATTCGATGCTTTTAGAAATCAAGCAGGATTAAATTCATTTATTCTAACTCCAAAACAATGGATAGAAAAAACTAATGCCATAGGAATTATATCTAAGGCTGGACGTTATGGAGGAACTTATGCACACAAGGATATAGCATTCAATTTCGGAATGTGGTTAAGTCCTACATTTCAATTATATATTGTAAAAGAATATCAACGTCTCAAAGAGCAAGAAAACGACCCCTTGCTTGGAAAATGGAATATTCACCGCATTCTTACAAAAGCCAATTATACATTACAAACAGATGCAATAAAATCTGTCATGCCAAAATACGATATATCCAAATATAAGGAAAGGCTGATTTATGCTTCTGAAGCAGACATGCTTAATATCATAATATTTGGTTGTACAGCAAAAGACTGGGAACAGCAGAATCCTGAACTTGCGAAGAAAGGATTTAACTTGCGTGATACTGCAACTATAAATCAACTTGTGGTATTGTCAAATATCGAAGCCCGTAATTCTGAACTTCTAAAAATGGGAGAAGGAAGAGATAAAAGAATGACGATATTGCATAAAATAGCAAAAGAACAACTTTCTGTCCTTAATACAAACAATGTAGAACAGAAATTCCGAAAGTTACTTGGAAATAATCCAGAACAATTAGAATAGGCTATATCATAGCAATTTTAAAACAATAGGACGAAAGTCCACTTTAAGCGGTATTCCATGCAGTCGGAGTATCGCTTATTTTTATTGTAATTTTTTTAAAACTGAATCATCATGGACGATATTTTGAATATAACAAAAGACGCACTCAGCAGCATGTTCTCCAGAATTAAGGCAGGCATTGAGACTACTGCCAAGAATTATGCAGACAGTAAGGATGACGCCATCATTGCCGCAGCTTTAATAGGGAAAAATGTTGAAACTATCAGGCTTCTAAATATAAAGTACCTTAATAATATAAGAAAAGACAAAGGCACTTTTTTAGCTATTCATATAGGTCTAGACAACTCATCGATTCCATACGGCTATTTTTATTCATATTCCAATGAAAGTGCACCAATTCAAATAACAGCAGATAACTTAGCTGAAATATTAGTAAACTTTGAATCTTATAACGCTTCTTATCCTCTGGCTATAAATAATAATGAGTGGTCTACCCTCACCCCGATAGTAGACGGTAACAAACAAATCTCCGCCATCTACAAAGGAGAAACTGTTGGAGACTTCACCAAATGGATTATAATGCTGAATACTGGAAGTGGCTGCGAAACGGAAGACCAACTGTACACCGCCTACAAGAAAGGCAACACTAAGTATCAGTATGGCTCTTATAATTATCTGTATCAGAACTTCAATAAGCCATGGGAACTCTGGTTGCCTTCCTCTGCGGCAAGCGGCAGCGTGATTGTTGATATATAGGCTTCCGACATGCTACAAATAAAAAGCGAGGTAGAAATGACTCTATCTCGCCTTTTTATTTCTATTTATTTCTGTTCAGGACGGCTTTGTTTGCTTTCTCCAAAATATCAAGTATTCTTCTTCTCAGTTCACGAATATCCTTCATACCGTCTGCATCATAGTAGGCTTTTCCGTCATACAAGAAACCTTTCTTTATATCAGAAATCGTTTTTCTGTCATAAGCAACATCTTCCACTGCTTCAATGGCAGCCTTGTTTGCCCTGTAATATGCATCGCCCTTTTCTCTTGAAATGCCGTCTATTGCCTCATATCGTATCTTGAAACTATTCAGCTTCTCATAAAGCTGCTTCATCTTCATATCCTCAAAGTCATCCTTTGGCGTTGTATGTAACTTGTATACATCCTCGCCTGTGGTCTTGTGCGCTTTGTATTCCTCACCTGTTTCCTGAGCCTTTTCTTTTTTCCTGTCTTCCTCGTATTTCTTCACAACTTTGTCGTCTTCCTTGTATTGCCTGTATTCGTCAGAGCCGAAGAATATGTCAAGTGTGGAGTAGTCTCCATCAACCTTTGCCTTTTTCTTCAGTTTGCTTAGAGTGTTGGCAGCCCTGTCATGTCGCTCCTTTACATTCCAGAATTCATCGCCTTGCTTCTTGCTGACAGGTCTGTCATCAGGATTGGAAACAAACTTGCTTGCCAACGGAATATCCGCCATCTTGATTTCATCACCATTCAATGCTTTGGTCATTACACCAAGCGTTTGACTGCCCATAGTATATGCACCACCGAGATAAGATGAAAGCACATGGTCAACGACAGCTGGATTGTTCAGATTGAAGCGTGAATTCACTGCCCTGTCTATCCAATTTTGTTGAACGTCAGGATAGTCATTCCCTATACTGTTCACCATTCTTGATATACGTACCAGCCATTCCGGAGTACCTACGTATGCTTTCGTGAAATTCGGGTCGTATTTGTTGTACTCTGAATCCTTGAACAAAGGCTTGCCTGTAAAGTCTACATTAAATGCAAGTTCAAAGAACGGACGAATTGGATTTGGCATCAGGCTTACTGCTACATTGCCGTCATACCCTGTAGGATCAAGTGGCAACATGTCTACTATCTGTCCCATCAAGTCCAGTGCGTAATCACCCCAACTCTCTTCCGCCTTTTCTCCGCCCCACAACTTTGATGCTATCATATCACCAATGCCATAGAAACCACGGAACTCCTGAGCAAGAGGTATCTTCACGAACTCATGTGTAAATGGCACCCACATGATAAAGTTGTTCCGTCTGTCCCATTTCGTAAACTGCCAATACTTATCCTTGTCATCATCACCACCAAACATACTCATCAGCAAGTTGTTCACCAAAGGCACAAGCACACCGCTTGCCATCCAAGCTGTTGTTACTGCCGTGAACTTGAATGGATGATGCTTTGCCAAGGCTCCAAGCGTCTGCAATGACTGGATTGCTGGATTTATGAAAAGATATAGATTGCGTATTGTCTGCCATCCGTGTTCGCCTGTTCCTTTGCGGTTGAAGTTAAGTGTTACATCCTTTGCATTGTTCACAGCTTCATCTATACTCCTGCCATATTCTATTGAGGTCATATATATCATAAATCGGTTGCTGTCCTCAATAGCGCGGTTCAGGGTTTCGATGCTCTCCATGATAATATGACCTACCTTCTTCGGATTTGCAGCCATACGGTTCATGTCTTTCAAATCATTTCTGAATTTCTTTCTCAGTTCCTCTACATCTACCGAAGTTACAAATCCAGTCTCGCCACCATTCATCATGAAGTCATAGAACATCTCTTCTACCCTACTTGCATTGCCGTTACGTACCTTTTCCCTCAACGTACCATTTTGATAACGCAATACCAAAGCAAAGGTATTCCAGTGTCTAAGCATGTTTCGCCTCAGCAGATAATTGTATCTTGCATCTTCACGTATTGCCGTTGATGCAAGTGTCATCGTGAGGTCACGCATATAGTTTGAAGGTATGAAAAGCGGAGACAATGAAGTGTATGCAGCAGCCATGTATCGTCCTGTCCTTGCAATTACTCTTTGTGATAAACTGTTCTCCAGTCCTTCTCTTACCTTTCTTGCTCTGGTGTTGTTCATTGCCTGTGCAAGTTGTGGATCTCCATTTATATATATCACATATTCCTCGCCATTCTTCATCACTCTCACTTCATGCTCACGCTCCTCTCCGTTGGTCTGTGGATAACTTATCTCTAAGTGCTCACGCTTCTGTGTTGCATCACCTTTCTGTGCCATTTGTTCCATCTTCTTCTCAAAAGCTTCAAGAGCAGTTTCCACCTGTTTGCTGTTCATGCCGGCAGTAATCTGCGGAGATGCAGGAATCCATTCTTCGTTGCCTTGTGCATCTGTAGTCTTGATATACCATGCCTTGCTCACATTTAAAAGTGAAGTTGGATGGTTCTCCGCCAACAACAGCAGATGCTGTTTCACCCAGTTCCTGTTGTTCATGAGTATTCCGCTCTCTGCCATATTCTCTATGTATGCTATTGGGTCATCGGCAAGAGACTTACGACCTTTGGCTTCTTTCAGCGTCTGGTTGAAAGCTCCCTTTCCTCCGCCTACATAGTTCCACACTTGATCTGCATTGGTATCTCCCCAACCTCGAAGAGGAATATAGTTGCTGTACATTCCACGTACGAAATTGTAAACATCCTCAGTCATCATGCCTGCCTTATAGCTGTCTGTGAGAATCTTCCTCGTTGCTAAATTTGTCGCATACCAAAGCTCATCAGTATAATACTCATTATTGTCTTCCACATCTTTCACCAAGTCCGCAGCTGCGCTTTCAAAGTCATCAGCATCAAACAGAGCTGTCAAGCCTGAATAATCCAGGGTGTTGCCGTCTTCGTCAAAGCGATACTTTGAATATGAAGGAGCATACTTTGTTCTGATGTTTACATCATTCTGCTTCCATGTCGCAAAGTCTATTCTTCCTGCCTCAAAGTCTGCATCATTGTTAAGTCTGTCTATATCCGCCTTATAGTTGTTGTAGGCATCCATACGCTCTTCGTTCTTCTCGTAGTCTTCATCCAGAGCCTTTTTGAAAGCTATATGGGCATTGCGTTCCAAGCCATGCTTTGCAATCATATATACTTTCACGTTGTCATAGCTCTTACCAAGTCTATGCATCAAATCATTGTATGCCTTGCGCAGCGGTTGCAAGAACTCGTCATTGTATTCCTCAAACTCATTCTTGCCCTTGCCGTGGCTTCTGTTCTCTGCTGTGTAGGCATCCTCAGCAAAGCTCAGCTTGTCAACGCCAACTTCTTTCATAATCGCTTCCTGTGCCTTGCGGATGGCAAGCATGGAATCTTGCAATACCATTCGCGTCAAAACGGCTTTGCGTTGCATCTCTAAGTTAAACTGTCCCTGTGCCGTGTCAGAAGTCAAAAGGTGTTGTTCGTATGTCGGTGCCGTTGCCCACAATGCTGCTTGTTGTCTGTATTCCTTCACTCTCTTCAGAAAGTCTGCTGCACTTTCGTTTGGCTCTCTGATAGGCAGCTGCGGTTTCTCTGCATCCTTTGGCAGGTTGTTGTCTTTCTTCCACTGATTCAATTCCTCTCGGTATCGGTCTACACGAAGTGAATATTTTTCTTCATTATTTTCCTTATTTGTTTGGAGAATTGAAATTAGCTTAGTATCTTTGCCACCAGATAAAGCATCAGACGTGTTAGGTGCGCCCTCCGTTGGTTTAAAGCTTTGTTTTTGGGAGTCTGACTGATTAATCAAATCTATCAGATTCCCTTTTTCTATCTTTGTCAGATAGTGGTCATAGTAGCTCTTGCCATTTTTGACACCTATTGTAAGTCTTGCCGTGTAATCAACACCACCAAGTTTTAGTCCAACTACATAATAGCGATAACTATCAAACTGCGCATTCTTTTTATATGCAGGCTGCTCATCAATGAAAATTGAATTTTCTATTAGCTTCGGTATTATAGCTATTGACTTCAAATGCGCTTCGTTACTCATGCTGTGGGCTGTTACTTTCTTTGCACCTTTTTTCGACAAGGAAACTTTTTCGCCAGTATCTTTGATTACATAATCGCCTCTAAGCTTATCAAGCAAGTATCTTTGAGCACTTTCCCGATTCAACTCATATTTACCCTTGTATTCATTTCCAGTAATCACCACAGGCTTGCTTTCACGGAGTTTCTGTATACGGTCTGCTTTGCTGTCTTTCAACGAGAATTTTTCTTCATTATTTTTTGTGGATTCGGAAGAATTGTCTACATTTGCAGCAGATAACTCCTGATTGGATGGATATTGGCGAGGATTGTTCTCACCCAGAAGTGCCATCTGTTCAGGGGTTATTTTTGGATTCTGATATACTATCCTATCATGAATATCAGAAATAGCATTCCTTCCAAATATTGTATTTATTGCATTGATCTCCAAATTCCTACCTGCATTTTTAACCTCAGCACTTACAACGACATAAGAACCGTCTGCAAGTTTCAAAGGTGTATAGAGCCTATATCCTTTTTGCCTTTTCTGCTGGTCATCCTGATAATATTCAGTAATAAGAATCGGATTACTTAAAGCCTGTGGTATCTGCTTCCATTCTTCTTCGGTAAAGTCATGTTGATTATCCTTACCGAAATGGCGTGATATGACACCATATCTAATTGTAAACTTATTGCCAGTCAGTCCCAACCTTTTCATAAAGTCTGGAGTATTGGCAACATCAAAGAATTTACGTTTGTATATATTTTCTGCAAAAGTCTTTCCCTTTGAGTACAAAGTATGAATAGCATCAAACAACGATTGGTTATTAACGCCCTTCAAAGAATATCGCATATCATCCCCATACAGGAATATCTGGTCTTTCCTTGCAACGTCTTCCGTTTCTTCAGCAAGGCTCTTCCTACGCTCTTCTGGAGACATACCCATACGGCTCTGAACATTTCGAGCCTCAACCTCGCCAGCAAGAGATTGATAGTTTTTGAAATCGTTACTTTCACTTACCGAAGCATTGTAAGTTGCTTTGTTTTTCTTTATTAATTCTTTTGCCTCATCATATTTCCCTTCGGCTTTTAAACGTCTTATCTCTTGTGACAAGTAATTTACTCTATTCTGAATATCTTTCTTGACAGTAATCTCGTTGCCACCTTGTGCAAAGCCCTCTATGTGTTGAATCACATGCTGTATCTCATGATTCAATACGGAATTTAAATACTTCAACTCACTTGCATGTATCTCGATTGTATTTGTCTTAGCATTGAAGGAACCGCGGCTCGGCATATCATTTGTTATAGCATCAGTCTCCAAACGCACATTTCTCAATCCGGGGTAAGCCTTAAACAATTCTGGCGCATCAACTTTGTCCCCAAGTTTACCACTCGTCCAAAGCATATCCTCGGCATCACGCTTAACCATTGTTCCCTTACCGTCAATATCTGTCATGTCGCTAAGCTTTGCGTCTGGTATCTCATATCTCCACTTTCCATCAGCACCACGCTCCCAACCTGTTGCCATCTTGATTGCCTTGGCATCCTTCTTTGCATCTTCCATCTGCCGTGCGACATTCAAGTTGTCAAGACGTGTGCTTACTTCTTCCTCATGGTCAAGATTTGCAGCACCTTTCTTGCCGATAAGCGAATATTTTTCCTGATTATTCTTTGTGGATTCAGGAGAATTGTCTACATTTGCAGCAGATAACTCCTGATTGGATGGATATTGGTCAGAATTGGGCTGACTGAGAAGTGCCATCTGTTCAGGAGTTATTTCTTTGCTTGTATACAACAATTCTTCATTTATCGGAAGATTTGCATTATTTCTCCTCCCAAATATTGTTGCTATAGAATTTACTTCAACATTTCTTCCAGCATTCTTCACATCAGCTCCTACCACAACATATTCACCCTTTTCTGTTTTTAGTGATGTATATATGCGATAAGCATTTTTCTTATCTGATAATTTTGCTATTGCAAATGGATGTTTTAAAGCTTCAGGCAGAAGATTCCATTCGCTTTCTGTGAAATCATGTGATCCGTCTTTGCCAAAATGACGTGATAACACGCCATAACGAACAGTAAATTTATCCCCAGACAGTCCCAAACGTTTCATAAAGCCTGGAGTTTCAACAACATCAAAGTACTTCATGTTGAATAACTTTGAAGCAAAAGTCTTTCCCTTTGAGTATAAAGTATGAATAGCGTCAAACAACGACTGGTTATTAACGCCCTTCAAAGAATATCGCATATCATCCCCATACAGGAATATCTGGTCTTTCCTTGCAACGTCTTCCGTTTCTTCAGCAAGGCTCTTCCTACGCTCTTCTGGAGACATACCCATACGGCTCTGAACATTTCGAGCCTCAACCTCGCCAGCAAGAGATTGATAGTTTTTGAAATCGTTACTTTCACTTACCGAAGCATTGTAAGTTGCTTTGTTTTTCTTTATTAATTCTTTTGCCTCATCATATTTCCCTTCGGCTTTTAAACGTCTTATCTCTTGTGACAAGTAATTTACTCTATTCTGAATATCTTTCTTGACAGTAATCTCGTTGCCACCTTGCGCAAAGCCCTCTATGTGTTGAATCACATGCTGTATCTCATGGTCAAGAACATTGCTTGCGTTTTCCGTAAACACGCCGTTGTCGTCCGTAAGCAGATAACTGTTCAGCACAATCTCATTTTGGACGTTATTATAATGCCCGACTTCACGATAGCCCATATCCTTGAAAACAAGCGGCATCTCCTTTAATTGCGGATATGCTGCCAACAGTTCATCTTTTTCCCTGCCGTCCTCAAGCATTTCGCCCAAAGTGGCGCGCTCTTCTGTTCCCTTTTTCACAAGCCGCAGACCGTTCCATAGGGAGACATCGCCTGTCTCGTACCGCCATTTGCCGTCCGCTCCACGTTCCCAGCCTGTAGCCATCTTGATTGCCTTAGCGTCTTTCTTTGCTTCCTCCATCTGTCGGGCAACATTCAAGTTGTCAAGACGTGTGCTTACTTCTTCCGCCTGGTCAAGATTTGCGGCACCTTTCTTGCCGATAAGCGAATATTTTTCCTTATTATTTTTTGTGGATTCAGAAGAATTGTCTACATTTGCAGCAGAGTTGAGCGGAGGAGTGGAAAGGCTTTCCACCTTATCATTAGGAGATAACATAATGAGTTCGCCGCCATTTCGTTCAGCTTGTCTTTTTATTCTCCCAAGATTTCTTTCATCAAGTGTATACCAACCAACGACTTCAACATTATCTTTGTTGTCGTTCACTTCCAATACAGTAATGGGACTCTTCTCATTCAACTTTATTGCAACCCAATGATTAGGTTTCTTTGTCGGCTGAGAACGACCAATCAAATCTGTATTATACAACGCATCATTCAAGACCTTACGACTTTCTGCTGGCGTAAATTTATGGGCATTCCAATTCTTTTCAAAGATGTTTTTCTTTATAATGATTGGTTTACCGTTTGCACCAATTGCAGCATCCACATTTTGAGGTATAGGAGGCAGTTGTACATTACGAGTAGCATTTGTAAAATTTCTATCTGTCAAGTCATCAACAGACTTAATTTTATCAAGCTTCAGCGTTCCGTCATCATTCAACGGATTGCCTTGGTTATCCACATTGCTTTTCAATGAGTACTTTTCGCCATCGACCTTAGCGTACTGTCCCTCATCCGTATTAATCCATGCCACATCTGTCAGTGGCACAGTCTTTTCATAAACTTTGCCGCCACCTGCATAGTCGGACGCTTGCATATAAGAAGGAGTTACAAACACGCCATTCTTAATAGCCTTGCTGCTGTAGATAGTAATCTCGCCTGTTTCAAGAGCATCTTGCAACATATCGTTTGTAATGTCTGGATAAGCAGACCATTCGTCATAGTCATACTTCTCCGCTTCATTACGAGCTTCCTCAACTGATTCTTCCAATGTCTTTATATCTTCAACTTTTCTGATGCCTGTATGATAATCATCCAACATAGGATTGGTCTTCAATATAATATCCAGCTGTGCTTGCTTCCTGTCTTCATTTTTCAGTGAATATTTTTCTCCATTTTCCTTTGGGTTCTCAAAATTCCTTACTATATTTGCAGCAGAAGAGAACTCTCGGTTATGTGTAGCGTCCGCAATTGGAGCGGAAGAGCTTATATAGTCAAGGGTTCTTTTTTTGTCTGTATAGAGCATCTTCCCACTATTTATCCAAGACAACACACTATCACCTCTCTTTCCATAGACAGATGTTATAAGGTTTATGTCTTGCACTTCACCTTTATTTATATCTATACTTGCCAAAGCGTTCTCGCCATTAAGTTGTAGTTCTGTAAATATAGAATAACTACCTTTATAGCTGCCATCAAATATGGCAATAGGTCTTTGCATTGCATTTGGCAGATCTTTCAAGTCTGTTGGAGAATACGAATGAACTTTAGCCTTCTTTAGTATTTTATTTCCGTACAATCTTATATCACGGTCAGGAATACCAACACTCTTGAGTACAGATGAAGGATTACCAACAGAAAGTATTTCTTTATCTGCATTTTCTCTTGTTAGTCCCTTGAGCTGTTCATTGAACCTGTCATTCACTTCCTTCAGCGAATATTTTTCTCCGTTTTCCTTTGAACTTTCAAATTTCCTTACTACATTTGCAGCAGATGAAAGCTCTTCACTTGTTGTGGTTCCAGCATGGGGCTGGAGTGCCTCGATAAAGTGAAGGGCTTTCTCTTTATCTACATTACTTAGTCTATTTGTATTTATCCAATGAATAATACCACGTTCTCCCTTTGGATACAAGGATGTTATTTGATTCACTTCAAGAATAACATTATTCTTTCGTTTCTGTTCGGTCGCTCTAATTGCTACGATAAAATTCTTGCCGTCATGTTTTAATTCCGTCAATACTATATGATTATTTTTTACAGTACTGTTGAAAATAGCAATAGGATTGGCTATGGCGGTAGGCAAATCCTTTATATCGTTTGCAGAGAACGGATGATTGTTCTTATACCTTTCATTTGATTTACGAACAAACTTGTCAAAGTCCATCTCTATCTCAGCATCAGCTATTCCACCGTCTTTTAAGAACTGGCTTGAATATCCCAAATGAAGAACTCGGTCTTTTTGATTTGGATTTTCTATCAACTCTGAAAGTCGTTCATTAAACCTGTCATTCACCTCCTTCAATGAATATTTTTCTCTGTTTTCCTTTGGGTTCTCAAAATTCCTTACTATATTTGCAGCAGATAAAAGTTCTGAATTATCTGAGGCTTCCGCAATGGGTGCGGAGAGGTGCAGATAATTTAGGGCTTTTTCTTTATCCACATACTTCATCATGTTGTGGTTTATCCAATAAACTACCCCTTTACCATTCTTGCCAAACACACTGCTGACAATATCAAAGTCTGCTTCTGTTCCTTTACCTAAGTCAATAGTTACAAGGAAATTTCCATTTGCAGTTTTCAACTCCGTAAGGACAGAGCGATTGCCTTCACGTCCCAAATTGTTAAACACGGCTATAGGATTCTCCATCGCTAAAGGTAGATTCTTCAGTTCTATTGGTTCAAAACCATGTTTTCTAATCTTCTTTGCAAGTTTACTTCCATTCAGTCTAATAGGTTTATCAGTTACACCTGCAGTCTTTAATTTGGTTGATGGTCTTCCCAAATCAAATACGAACTTGTCTGCATTCTCTATCGTAAACTTATCCAACTGTTCATTGAACCTGTCATTCACTTCCTTCAGCGAATATTTTTCTCCGTTTTCCTTTGAACTTTCAAATTTCCTTACTATATTTGCAGCAGATAAAAGCTCTTCACTTTTTATTGTGGTTCCATAATGGTTTTGGAGTGCCTCGATAAAGTGGAGAGTTTTTTCTTTGTCTATATTGGTAGCCTTACCTTGATTAAACCAGTTAATCACGCCCTTAGCATCCTTCGGGAAGAGAGTGGTTATTTTATTTACAGACAACACGATACCACCTTTCCTTTTTTGATTTTCAGTCTGAACTGCTACAATGAAATTTTTATCCTCTTTCTTCAGCTCAGTCAAGATAACATGTCCATCATTTCGCCCATTCGTATTGTAAAAAACAGAAATAGGACGAGCAATAGCCATAGGAAGGTTTTTCACATCAGAAGGATTGAAAGGATGTTCATGTACATATCCTTGCTTAGATTTGCGCATAAGTTTATCAAAATCCAATTCAATTTCAGCATCAACGATACCTCCATCTTTTAAGAAAGAACTGGATCGTCCCAAGCGAAGAATTTTATCCTTTTGATTTGGATTTTTCACCAACTCATGCAGCCTTTTGTTAAAATCATCATTCACTTCTTTCAACGAATACCTGCCATCGTCAGCCACCTTTCCATTTTTCAGTTCATTCAGTTGTTTCCGGATTCCCATCAGTTCCTGATACTTTGAAATCATATCCTTGTACTCCTGTGTCTGTTGTATCTGTTTCACTACATCTACAGAAGAAGGATTCGTTTTCAACATCTCACCCATCTTTTCTTGAATATCCTTAGACATGGCAGCATACTCCGCCTTTCTGTTGTTATAGTCGGCAGTCAGTTCGTTTATCCTGGATAGAGTTGTATCATTCTCCTTCCTGAAAGTATTCGGGAACTTGCCTACAAGATTCTTCACATTGTCCTCAAACGGTTTGTTTAAGTCAAACAACTTGTAGTTACCCCATTCCATCTTGTTGTAATACCTTCTCCAATTGTCTGCAGCCTTTTTCTTCTCCATATATTCAGGCATTGCTCCTGGTCTATCCATGTTCACGATAGCATACTGAGAATATTTGTCGGGTCTGTTCTCTTGTGCATAGTTGTATGCATCCTCGGCAGCAGCTCTCTCACTTTCGTTACGAATAGAGAAACGAACCACAGGATGTTCCAAAAACTCCTCAAAGTTGTTTGGCACGTTATATGTGTCCGACTTAGATGTAATGCTTGTATAGTCAGCAAATGGTTTCAACTTCCGGTTGCTTCTGTCAAGCCACTTGTCAAAATCCGCCTTCTCAACAGCAGAGATGTTGCCAAGTCCTGTCCATCCTTTTTCATAGTTGGAAAGGTATGCTTCCTTTGCAGCGTTAAGCGAATCATAGCCATACATCACTTTGTGCTCATCAAACGAACCGTCTTTGTTCACCTGGTCTACTATATACACGGTGCCGTTCCAACTGTCAAGGTCTGCCTTGTCGTTGATGAACATATCAAGGTGGTCTCCGTCCTTACCGAACTTTCCACGGATGTAGCCGTAGGTGTCGTGCATCTTCTGTTCCCACTCCTTGCCGTTCTCATCCACACCGGAACGATATGAGCCTTTCGGATTCTCTATGGTATAGTCATAGCCACCAAACTTCACATGACCTTTCTTGTAATTACCACTCTTCTTCTGTGCATCTGTCGGCTCTGTGTCTGTCTCGTCAATGGCATTTTTCAAGCGAAGTGAGAATTTTTCTCCGCTTTCCTTTGATGTTTCAGAGGATTTGTCTATATTTGCGGCAGATAACTCCTGAATAGTAGGATATTCGTGGAAATTGAGTCCACGCAGAAGTGCCTGCTGTTGAGGAGTTATTTTTTCATCATAAGCGACAAGTACTTCTGTTCCTCCAATTTCTCCATGATGAGCGAACACGGTCTTAATACTATTGACATCAAGTTGAGGCTTGCCCTTTCCTTGGTTAACACGTTTTACATCAATTCCGACAGCTACTGGCTTTCCGTTGTGATTTATATTTACATATAATCTGAACCTGTCATTTGCTCCTTGATAGCGAGTAATGGCAAATGGTTCCTTTATGGCTTTAGGTAATTCATGCCATTCTTCTTTCGTCAAATCATGATCTACGTCTTTACCCTTATGAACTTTGATGCTTTTGAATGATAAGGAAAAACCGTCTCCTTTGATTCCAACATTTTTCATCCAAGTAGGAGTTTTCCCTAAATCATACCTTTCACGCAAATGCTTAGATTTATCAAAGTCGTCTTCAAACATTTTATCTATAATGTTATGAAATTCGGTAGCATCATCTTTGTCCCTCTTCAGCGAGAACTTCTCATGTTCAGCTATCTGCATATCCTCAGGCTTGAAGATAACATAGTTCATGTCGCCTTCCTTGGTACCACCCATTATAGTACCGGCAGGATATTTAAAGCCTGTATAACCGAGAGAAGAGAGAAATTTACTTGCAAATTTGGGAGCCGACCTCATGCACAATGCCTCATAATAATCACCTACAGTCTTACTACGATCGAACTCTTCAATTGCATCATTGATCATTTCCTTATCAAAACTTTTATCATCTCCTTCTTCATCATGGAATCGCTGTTCTGCTTCTTTATATATAGGAAGTGCTTTAAGTTCAGGATCCGTTTCTTTTTCTATGTATTCCCTTATTTTTTCTTTTAACTTAGGCTTTGCCTCAGCATACCAATCCAGATAGTTGCTTCCGTTGTCGTTAGGGATGTTCACCTCATAAAGATTCTTTGCATCATTAAGATTTGCATAACTCTTGCCAATCTCCTTTGAAGATGTAACATATCCTCCCCATCCGAAAACTTGATCGCCAGCACCTTCTCCCATGTGGTCGAAGTCAAACTCTGTGAAGTCGGCACCACTGCCGTGATATACACGGAGAGAGAACTTAGGAGCATTAGCAATCTCTTGATTTATATTGTTTACCACTTCATCAGTAACAGTATCTCCATCCTGTATCTTCTGTGGCTCACGTCCAGCTTTCCTTACAAGTTCCGCTTGCTCTGCTCGTGTCAGTAGCCTGTTCACCTTCATTGCGCCTGTAATGACCCAAGGGTCTGTTTCCGGATTAGGATTTGTGCGGTACATATAATATCCGTCAGTCGGCAGATGTTTCAGTCCTGCCAAAGAGTGCTGATATTTGCCGTTGACATTGATTCCTTCTGCATGTGCTTCATCCTGATAGTCCTTGTCTGCCGCATACTCCACCTCTGCAAACACAAAGTTCTTCGGGAACAATGTTTTGTTGCCGTCTGCATCTTTTCTGTTGAACTGCAAAGCGTATGGAATGACACCGAGATGCCAACCTGGGCGATAAGCCAACTTTCCACTTCCGCCTTGTGTTCCCTTGCCGCCTTGTTTTACTTGCGGTCTTCCGGTCTTGCTTTCACCGGCTATAGGAGCAGCGTCAGCATCGAGCCATACTCCTACTGGTGTTGCTGCACCATTTGGATTTGCCACCATTGGCGGATATAGTTTGCCGTCTTTGCCAAGCACAAACACCTTATAGCCTATACCTTTTTTCTTTGGTTCTGGCTTCTGCCGAAGCGAATATGATACTTTTTCATCATTATCCTGCAGATTTTCTTCTGAAATATTTGGATTTTTAAAATCATTCAGTATCTTTGCAAGCGAAAGTCCTTGATTGGTTTCAGCTTGCATGTGGCTAAAGAGGTGCGCTGAGCTAAGCCAGTCAAGGGCTTTTTCTTTTTCACACCACTTTACAGCATCTTTAAATTGCTCTGGAGAGAAGTCCAAAAGACGCTTTACTTCTTCCTCTGCGTTCTTGTCATGAATACTACTTACATTGTTCATTTCCACAACATTGCCTTCTGCATCCAATTCCAAAGCAATAGACAATTTGTTTCCACGAATCTCTGTGTCAGTAATAACCACCATATTTGGCTTGCTTAATCCATGTTTATAAACCAATATCGGTTTCTGTATTGAATTAACCAAGTCCTTTACATCATCAGATGTCAATGAATGTTGGTTCAGCTTTCTGTTCAGCACCTTTGGAGAGAGCGTTATTTCATCCACATCAACACCACATGCTTTCAGTACCGGAGAAGGTGCCCCTAAGTGCACAAGTCCCTTGTGTGTCTTTTTCTTGAAATTCTCAATCTCGCTGTTGAAGCGTTCATTTGCATCACGCACACTAAACATTTCTGTATTAGGAGAAACGTTTACCTCCTGTCTTTCTGCTAATCCTGTAGGGTCTTTAAACTCTCCGCTATACAACGCTTGTTTAATTGCGCTCACTATATCAGCCAAAGGCTTCCCTTCTGCTTTACGAAGTTTTATGGCATTGTAATAATATTCTACGATATGTGCATTTCCATCATTGGTTATACCTACATTGCTCTTACTTGTTACAACAATACTTATAGCATTATCCTGTCCGTTTATATCAAGATTTGATGAAGTGGCATTATGATCACTAATACGTATTGTTACGACATTACCGTTTTTACATTCAAAGTTTGCATATTTGCTTGACTTATCCTTCATGTCAACGTCCAAAGCATCTGCCATTTCACCGACAAATGTCTTTGGCTGAGTTGAAGAATTCTTGTATTTTAATATTAAATTATCAATATTTTGTAGTATCTTTGCACCATCAGCACTTGAGATGGCAGTTAATGACCTTGGATTTATTCCAAGCGAGGCGGTTTCAAGTGCTATTCTTTTCTTTGCGCTTAATTTCTCACCATTGGTTTCTTCTGATTCAGACGATTCAAATGTCCCATTGGCAGTCCTCACATATACCTGTTCTATTGTTCTGATTGCATTTCTTGCAGCATCAGAATATTCTGTACCAAAGAATGCTGTCTTTACCTTCAACAGGACATCGTGCATCTTGGCAAGCAGAGGGTGCGACATCTTCAGTGCAAGAGAATGGGCAAGGTTCATGTCATTTATCATCTCACCGATGGCATCTGCAACTGTTTCTTCTTCATAATAGCTGCGGTCATAACCGGCAAGACCTGCATCTCTGTACCTCTGCTCATTGTCATCAGTCATTCCCTCATACAAATCCTCGCCATACATATTCTTGACAAGATTTTTCAACTCATCATACATGGCTGGAGATTTCATCTTTATCTCATGCGTCATTTCATGCCCGAAGATAAACTGAACGCCCTCAGTAATGGAAGAGTCAAGAGTAAGATATATGGTATTGGTTTCGCTGTTATACCAACCATTACCCTTCATGTCTGTCCTTTGCCATTGTATCTTGGCACCCATCATCTTAGCTATCCGTTCCAAAGACTTGCGCAACTTCTTGCCAATGACATCATCTACAAGCTTAATGTCATTCACACGATTCTTTTCTACAAAAGCTTGCCTTTCTTCTGAACTCTGCTCTTCTGTCTCATCCTTTGCAGAGAATGGAGCATCATCAGCTGATGGAGCATCAAACGGCATTTCGGAAGTATTGTCTTCCGCTGCATCATCAGACGGAGCTGTATCGGTATCATCTGAAGTTTCACTGTTACCTTCCATGTCGTTGTCGGTATTTTCTGTCGGCTGCTGTTCTTCCTCTTTTGCCTTCCGTTCTTCAGCATAAGCAAGGTCATCAGCCAGTCGCTTCTGTCCTTCAAGTACTCTTTCCGCTTGTGCTATGCGCATATCCTGGATATAGTTTCTCAGTCCAAAAGCCGTTTCCCCACTTGTGATAATATCAATAATTGCATTGCGTACATCCTGGTCTGTAATATCCTGCAAGTTCTCCGGTCTCTCTTGCCATAGATCATGTGCCAACTTGTCTATTGTTTTTCCTTTGCCTTCCTTGGCAAGGAACCCGGTCTTCGCAAAGTCTGTCCTCGAAAGTCCTGTTTCTTGTTTTACTCCCTTTGATGTTTCTGTTCCGTCATAGCTAAGGCTATATGGAGCTATATGACTTGCCACATATTCCTCAACGGTATTTGCCGTATCATCAAACACGTCAATGCCTGTACCATCATATAGGCGATGAAGAAGCGAACCTACAGTGTCATTGTATAATTGCGCCACTGCTTGTGCATTATCCTTGACACTGCTCTTCATGCGGTTAAACTTCCTCCTTGCCTTGTCTATAAGGTTCTGTCTGCCCTCTGGAGTATCTTCTTCCTTGGCAAGCTGTCTTTCATTATAAGCATCTGCAACAGCCTTTGCTGAATCATACTTTTCCTGTGCTTCAGCAATTGCCTTGTCTTTTGCATCCTTACTTGCTTTCTGCTCGGCAAAGCTACTACCGGTCACTTTCCTGTTTGCAGCATTGTCAAGTGCTTTCTTGGATTTTGATACATTGTCGGAGATTATCTGTTCTGCATCTTCCCCAAACTGGGTATCATACAATTCTGCCGTCTGTTTTGCCGTCAGCTGAGAGAAGTCGGGATTGCCGTCTTCTTTCATTGGTACTTCCGTTCCGTCTTCAAGTGTAATTTTTTCGCTGTTCTCTTGCTTGTTTGATTCATTTGATGTACCTTTGCCTTGTGAATCGTTGAGCGCAGCAGTAGACTCTGACTCCTTTGTACCATGAGAGGTTGACGTGGGATTGGTAGCGATTCCTTTTTCTTCTTGTGTTCTATTGAAATCCACAGCCGTAACAATCCAATTCTTTTTCTTTCCATCAAAATCTTTTCTTATACCAACAGCAAAGCCATTAAGCATAAGGGTATATCTATTCTTTGACTCTTGGAAAATACGTCCTTTATTGATTACTTCATCAATTATATTGATAGCATCATCTATGTTTTCAAAGTCTTTGCCTTTACCTATATGCTTCCCGATAATATGAGCCAAGCCCATCTTGTCATTTCCCCACACAAGGTCAATGTCCCCTACATCATCACGATGGAAAACACCAAGCAAATCTCCGCTCTTATGACTTATCAAGAAGTTGAATGCTTCCTTGACCTTTCCTTTGAACTGATTATATATATTTCCAAAAGTACCTTTGCCAATTGGCTGCAAGTTCTCATTCTCACCTCTATCCTCCTCTACAGAAGAGGTTTCAGACCCCTTTCCCGATTCTTTAAGCATCTGCTGCCTTTCCTCTTTGTACTCATCAACCGACATCGTTCCCAATGAAACCACGGCAGACTTCTTTACCATCTTTGCTTTCAGGTTGCCTTCATTGTCAAGCACCATCACCTTTGCACGGTTGCCCTGGTTCTGAATAAAGAACACCTCTTGTGCATCCGGAAACATACTGGTACCATTCTCATTTATAACATCAGCAATCTCTATCTTACCGTCATTGTTGATTACTTCTGAATAATCGAGATTATCCTCAACAGGAGCATTGTCTTTCTCTCTCTGCAGCTCACGTTCTTTTTCGTGCTGTTCACGTTCCAATTTTGCAGCTTCCAGCTTCTTTGCATCCTCGGCATCCTTCAGTTTTTGCAAGTCTTCCAATGATGCAGGAGCATCTTGTACGTTGCCGTCAAGAGTAATCATTGCCGTACCGTCCCCATTGTCTGCAAGCACTTCGTAGGTATGTTCATTGCCGTCAGCATCCGTTATTGTGAACGATGATCCTTCTCCAACTGTTCCATCTATAATGCCAGCTTCCTTGCGTATTGCCTTTTCTTTGGCATCTGCTATCGCTTGGTTCTTGGCTTCCTCTGCATTGACCTCTTCGCCAATGGCTGCAAAACGGCTTGCGTCAGCATGTTCTATCTTCCCGGTCTGAGGATCGTAATATAGAATCATGTTGTCGCTTTCTGATACGTTTATGGAGCCATCTTCATTTGTCGCAATGTTACCGCTCACGATATAAACGCCATAGTCTTCTCCACCCTTTGTTGCCTTTATTGTAGCATTACGCACGGTGCCACGGCTCTTGTCTGTTACCATGTCCGCCTGTCGTGCAGCTTGCTGAGCTGCCATATCAATATTGTCATCGGCATTGTCTATCACGCCCTGATACTTCGCATGTGAATTCTGGTAGTCATATATTACATTATCAAGCTTGTCATCATTGCCTGTAAGTGATTCTAACTCTTCATCACTCATGTTTGCCAACTGCTGTTCGGAGATACCCAACATACCGGCAAGTTCTTTTGTCTTGTCTTCGTATTCTATCTGAACATCATGCTTGTCTTCGTCTGACGTTTCGCGACCTTCCACGTATGACTGGTCTTGCTCTATTGTCTTGTCATCCGTCAGACCGAGTTGTGCAGCTTTCATTGTTCCGATGTTCATGCCTCTCAACGTCAGCATACATCTTGCATAGTTGAAGGCGGCTCTTGCCTGTTCCTCCGTCAGCTTCTGGTCTCTAACGATACTTGCCAACAGTTGTCCTGCATTTTCATTTGGAGTGTTGTCTATCTTTTCCTTCATCTGCGCCCACTCATCGCCTGAGAACAAATCCATTCCTGTATTGTCCCATTTGTTCTGGAGATGCTTCATCTGATAGTAGCGTGGCATATTCAAACCTCTTTGTCCGGTATATACGGCTGTACCGAATATTCCCATACCAATGCAAGACAAAGCTACGGAGCCGAATGCTTCCCACTGCTGTTTTGCATCAACCAAGTCTGAAAGCTTCTGGTCTCCGATAAAAATTGCATTTTCTGCTGTTCCTGCAACTTCCTCCATATACTCGCCCCACAGTCCGTTGATACCTCCTTTCGTTGCATAACTTCTTATTGTGTTGGCTAAGTCTTTGCGTGATAGCTTCGATAACCATGCCGCCATATTTCTTAGCCCCATAGCACTGCCCACCTTTGTGTGTGCCATGCCTCTTATGAATTTCAGCGAACTTGGAAAGTGCTCTCCAAGGAACTCTGTCTGTAATTCTATATTTTGCGACATCTCACCTTTGTATATAGCCATAGGCAATGTCTCACCTTGCCAGTCAAAGCCATCTCCTGTTTCTGTAACTGTTCCGTTGCGTCTGTTGAGGATTTCTGCACCGGTCGTTGCTGCTCCTGTCGTGTTCTCCATGAAGAAAGCCTGCCGAAAATCCTTACCGAGCATACCCACAAGACTGACCATTTTGTTGCTTGCAGCTTTTTCTGCTAATCTCTCTGCTGCACTCAATGCCTTCTTACCTGCTGCTTTGTATATTGCTCCCTTAACGGTTCGTGCGATAGCCTTGTCTGCCATCGTAGTTGCACCTTTTGCAAATTCACCGCCTGCCATAAATTGCAGAGTAAACGGAGCGGAAACTAATCCACCTTTCTTTATATTATATGATGATGGCATCAGAGCACCCTCAACGGCATCCGCATCATTTGCCTGCGACAACAACTTTAAACTTGTGTAGTCATCCTGAGTTATGTTTCCTCCATTTTCCACTTTACGTGCAAGAGGGTACATAAGCATTGCGTCCTTTAGATCTGTGATACCAAAATCCCATGCTCCTAATTGCGTGATTCCTGATGTCTTGACTGCATGCCCCCATTCTCGACTTGAACTGTTCCTGCCTTCCAACTCGTCTATTACGGCATCATACTGATTGATTTGTTTGTCGAGTTTACGAAGGTCGCTTGCATAAAGCTCTGAACCGTCTTGTGCCGTTCTGGTGTAAAATTCAGCCATAGTCTCGCCATGATCTGGTTGAGGAATCTTTTTTAGCTTATCCATTACCATCTCTTTCTGAACCTGTGCCTTCGTCCTTCGCTGCTTCAGTTCTTCAAGCTGCTCATCCTTGCCTACATTCATTATATAATGTAACACTGTTCCCTTTGGCAGTATGTCTTCTTTTAGATAACCTTTCTCATAGAGTTGGTCTACTGTCTCTTTCTTCTGTTCGTCTGTAGCAAAGAGTAATGAGTGTCTAATATTTCCTATCTCTGTATTTATATCGTCATACAGTTCTTGCTTTGTCCGTGCATACATGTCATTTGCACTTACTTCTTTGCCGCCTATCTCATATTTCTTGTCTCTCCAGTCTTTTCCATAGACATACTCTAATGATCCTTTTGTAATATTGTCAAGCCATCCGCCTCTTGGGTCAAGCGAGGTCTTGATTACATTGCCCACTTGCACCGCTGCTGTCTCCTGCTGTGGCACATAGTCAAAGTTCTGGTTCGTAAGAATCTTGGTGTATTGCTCCCTTGCTTCATCTGGAGTTATAATGCCCCCCTTGTCATTGAGATTTTGCATTATCGGTGTTCCGTAATTCATATCAAACGGCACCTGATAACCTCTTGACTGCTCGAGTATAGGGAACTTCTTTATTAGGTCATCCGTTACAGCAACCATTTTTACATTTGGATGATTCTCTATTCCCATCCTAACCCTACCTTCTTTGGCAAGTTTATTATATGTCTCGGCATATTGTTTGTCGTATGCTGCCTTCTGTTCGTCATAGCTCTTTTCTGCATGGCGGCTGTCCACAGTTGCTGTCTGCTGTGGTTGTAATGGCTGTTGCGTCTGTGGCTTCTGGGATATTTGAGCACTTTGCTGAACATTCTGCTGATTGTTTGTCTGAACCTCCTGCTGTCCGTAACCCATATCCTGACTGAACTTATTATAGTCGGGAAGGTCATATTCTTTTGCCACGGCATCATAAAGTCTCTTGCGCTTTGTATCATCCTCCATGTCCTTGCTGAACTGGTCATAGTCTGGAAGATCATACTCTTTGTTTATATTGTCATACAGTTTTCTTCTGTTGTCGTTGTCTGCCATAATTGTAATGTTTTATTTGTTTAATATGGTCTTGCCTTTTTCTTTTTTCCATTGTTCGCGGTTCCGCCTGTGGTATTTCTGTGCTGACTCGGTTTCTTACCTCCGCCATCTGCTGTGGATGAAGATCTGCCTTTCACCTTATCCATGATATATCGGATATTGTTTTGGTTCACACCTTTGGCTCTTATCTTCCTCATTACATCTGTGATTTGCTTCTGTCCGTTAGGATCATCCATCATGTCCCAGTATTCATACCAATAACCGGCATTGCCCTTGTTGCCTTTTGAAGAACTTGCTGCCTTGGCTGCAACTTTCTCGGCACGGAGCCTTGCCGTTGCAGCGTTGTATTCATCTATTGATATTTTATTCTCCTTGTACCACTTATCAAGTGTAAGCCTATTGTCCTTATACTCCTTGTCGTTGGTGTACTTCATCTTGGCAAGGTCTATCTTCTGCTGATTCTGGTCTAACTTCTTGTCATTCTGGTCTCCTTTTCTATTGGCTATATCCACAAGTGCATTATGGTAACGAACTGTCTCTCCAAGCGTTTGGTCATTTTTCCTTGCTTGCTCATCCAGTTCTACCGCCTTCTGATAGCCGCTCAACCACGCTGAATGGTTCTTTTCCCTCTGTGCGTCCATTATCTGCTTGCGCTTTAACATGGCTGCTGTCATGTCTTGCTCTGGATTGTGCGCTACTTTTGCGCCCTTAGTGGCAAAGTACATGTTGCTCAATGCTCTCAGACCGTCTCCTACAGATGCAATTATTGCATTTGTGCGTTCTCGCTTTAGCCGCTTTGCCTTCTGTGCGTCTGTTTCTTCCTCATTGCCATTCATTGTCTTGAACATATCTACATAGCTCATTCGCTTTGGCTGCTCTTCTTTCTTTACTACTGGCACGCTTGATATGTCCGCATCATCCGGATCCACGCTTTGGCTCACATTCTCTCCCTTGCTTATTGCTTGCTGTGTAGCGATAGTCTTTTCTCTTGCCGCTTTCATCGCATCATCCTGTGGAACAGCAGTATTTTCTTTGTCTATCTGCTTTCCCATCGTGTCAAGCTGTTCTTCGGTGAATGTTGGCGGCACCTGTGGATTTGCTTTTTCTTCGGCATCCACACCGCTCTGCTGCTTGGTCACGACATCCTGTGTCGTTTTCAAACCGTTCTTCTGTTGTAAAAAACTCAATGCGCTCATAGACTATGCTTTGTTTCCTGTCGTTGTACTTGTCATGCCGTTCTTCTTTCCGGCATTGTCAAGAAGGTTGGCTATGTTTGATGCTGTTCCTGCCACGCCGGCAATGGTATTTGCAGTGTTGCTTGCCTTGTCTGCTTCCATCTGCATCTGTAAGTTCTCAATGTTCAGTTTGTTTTGCTGATACTGCTGTTCTATGGCATCCTTACGGCTGTCGTTGGCTGCCACTATCTGTGATGTTGTATCGGCAAGTGCCTTGTTGTTGGCTTCTTTCACTGCCGTTGTCGAATCTTCCGTTCCGCCCATCACGGCTTGTCTGCCTTTGGCTGCACGGTTCCTGTCCCTTATCTGCTCCTGCATTTGGGTCAGCAACCTTATCGTGTCGGCACGTTTGGTCGGATCTTCATTATATTTCCGGTCATACCATGCCTGATTTTCTGCCTTTCGCTGCTTCAGCATTTCTGCTTGTTTCTTTGCCGCTTTCCTGTTTGCTATTCCTCCTGCTATGGACGAGGCAAGGGAAAGTCCTGCTCCTATTAAAGCTCCCCACATATACTTATCTTTGTTTCATTATTAATAATGCAACAAAGTTAAGTATACCTCTCCGCATTGCTGTTTTATCCGTTAATAGTCGAATGCCATAACGTTGCCGTGTTAATGGATAACAATCATGTGTTTGTTTTTTTAGCTATCTTTGCCGGGTATATTCTGGAATTATGGCGATAGATAAAAATGAAAAGGGGCAGTTTGCCAAAGGTCGCAAAAAGACCGGTGGTGTGCAAAAAGGGTATGTCTCTCCGATTAAAAAGGAGTTCCGCGACCTTATGGCGGATTTTTCAAGGGAAAACTACGACAAGTTCGTTTTCTCCATGACTCAGTGTGAGCCTAAGGATTTTTGCCGGTTCTATCTTGAAGCATTGAAATTCAATCTGCCAATGCTGCAGTCGGTTGCTCTGGAGAGTTCAAAGAATTTAAAAAATACTCTTACTGAAAAAATCAAGGAAATTGCTACAGGCAAAAAGTGATAGTATATATAGGTTAGTAGTTTTTTCATAGGTTAGTTTTAAGGTATGATTTGTTGTAGAGGGAATGCGTGAGCACTCCCTCTATTGTGTTTATCGCAGTTTATTCTGCCATCTTTCCTGAAAATCGGCTGACAGTCCGTTTAGTCTTTCTTCGGGTAGCAGACTGCCGATAAGCGCAAGACGGAAATATTTGTATGGCGAACCGCACATACCTCGCAAATACTTGTTTACTGATGTCGAAATCGGGAACCAACGGAACAAATCATTACTACCGTAAAGTGCCATGCCGCATTTGCCTGGCTCATTACGGAAATATCCTCTTGTTATGCAGCTAAACATTGTCTTGTATACTTCTGCTCCACTTATTGACATCGGTCGGGTGCAAAGAAAATACGTTACAGCATCTGTCGGCTGACTCTGGTAGAAGTCCACTATCTGATTGTGCCCATTGATGGCATACGATTCTGGATAGATATTTATCCTTTTCTTTATATCGCTCTCCATTGTTCCCCATAACCCACTCTTAAGGGAATATACGTATGCGTACCGACAACTTGGGTTGAACACAATGATCCGTCCGTCATAATAGTCATATACCATATCTGCATTCTGCATAAACTGACGGAACGGAACATACTTTATTGCGCCTTCCGGTATATCTCTAACGGCAAGTATCTTCTTGCTGTACTCTTCCTTATACAGCTGCGTATAGTCAAACACCGTTCCGTCAAGAACATCTGTTATCAGCTTTGACGTACTGCCGGTCTGCATCATGATACCTCTTTCTGTCGGAAACAGCACGGCATCATCTATCTGCAATATTCCTTTCGGGTTGCTGCACACGTCTCTGTTCACCGGTTGTCGTGCCTGGTATTTTCCGTCTGCCGACAGCATCAGCATCCATGTTCCTTCATCGGTAAACACATACAATGGTGCATCACCAAACTGTCCTTCCGTTATCGGTCGGGTATTTGCCGCCATCGCCTTTATAACAGACGAACCTACTTGTACACTATTGGAGGCAGGAAAGACAAGTGGATTCTCGGCTTCAGAGACCTTGATGAGGGAAGGAGAATGCGTTATTTGGTTCTCATCACTGCATTTACTTAGTGCAGCATCATATTCCTCTTTGGTTATCTCTGTGAACTCTTTTGTGTCTATTGAAGTTTCATCCCATTCATAATAGGTATATTCCACTGGGTCATTATTACCCAAATGTCCAGAGGATGTCCATGTCTTTTTTAGTAATTTATAATCCAATAATTGTATGTAAGTAGGAATTGTATTGTCCCACAATGTAGTTAGATAATCATCTGGAACATTCTCACCTCTTTTCTCTTGGTTCGCATAATCAAGAACTTTATTGCCCAAATGAATATAATAAGACATTCCAAAACTGTCAGACTTCTTTAGGGCAAAAGTCTTTTTATAGTATTTTCCCAATTGTGAGTGGCAGAATAGTATTGTCATTTCTTTTGCATCAGCTGACGGATATGTCAAAATAGGATTTATTGGATATTGGATCTTTCCTGAATTATATATTGTTTTCTCAGTGAGAGTTGAAGATAGTTTAACTATATATACACAATCACATTCATAATTGGTCGTGCCTTTATTTTCCAGAGATATATCAATTGGGGAATTTGCGGCAAAGTTTGCAATCGTTAAATCTTTCAATGCACTTGTTGGCTTTTCGTTCATCCTTGCCTTATTCCATTTCCTTTTACAAAAACTCTTATAAGGATTTACTGAACTTTTTGTAACGTCTGCTATATGCAACCTATTGTTGTAAGTAATCGCACAATTACCGCCATAAGTCGATTTCTTAAAGTCTGCAAGAGGAATAGTTGTTTCAGTTTCTTTTATTCTTTCAAGAGCGATTTCCTTTCCCAAATCTTCTAATTCAATATCCTTACAATGATAAAAGGTCATGCTTTCAACAGTTTCATAAATAGCCTTTTCTGATTTGAAGGCAAATGCCGCACTTCGTACATCATCCTTCATTCCGTCTTTCCATATAATACAATTCTCTTGAATTACATTTTCTGGTGTCTTATTCAAGTCAAAGAATGTTTCAGGTGCAGACAAGAACACGCTTGCTCCAACTATTATTTCTTTTAACTCTTCTTTGATTTCAAAATTTAATGTCAGCGAGTGTTTTTGTACAGAATAATCGATACCTATGCCTTTAGAACTTTCTGTGTAAATAAATCTATGCGACAAGATAGACGGCATAAGAAAAAATGGATTGGAGATATTGATGAAGGAACCATCATACAATTTAAGAGCAACAACACATAAAGAGTAGTATTTAAAGTATTCATTTCCGAGTTCTGTCAGTTTCTTGTTGATTATTGCATCCAATGCGGGGAAAACTATGCCTGCTGTTTTATTAGTTGGAACGTATCGATTTAGATGCCCCTTTATATATTCAAATGCGTTTTCAAAATTATCAGTAAGCAATGTTGATGCTATTTGAGTATCACCAAAATACGTATCTTCAGTATTGACAACTATATTATAGTCCAGTTTAGTTAAATCAAAAATTGTATATTTCCCCTTAATCCAATAACTATAAATTGTTTTTTCATTACCTACAAAACATAATATATTTCCTATGGATGTAACCGCATTAACCACAAAGTCAGAAGGAATATCTATCGTTGTCTTTGTTTTGTCTGTACTATTTTTCTCTATCCAAAACCACTTGTTATCTTTTGTAGAATGTATTATATAATGAGAATGAAGTTCTTCATTATGTGTTACCTTATGTACATATACAATATCTTCGTCCTCACTCAATTTAAAATCTTCTACCACTATCGGCTGTTGCATCGGCTTCAACTCCCCATCCTCCGGTATCAGATTAAGGCAAGTGCCCAACTCCCCATCCTGAACACTGTTGTCTGAAGGGGAGCTGGACAAACCTTGAAATTTTATGTCTTGTATCATAACTTTACTGTTTATGAGCGCAAAGGTCTCTGTATCTCATAGAACGTTTCACCGTTGGCTGTCTTCCGGGGAAATACCGTCAAACGAACCATCTTGTCTATCGGCAAACCATATTCCGACAATATCCCCGACACTGTCGGTCGCTCTGTATGAAAGCCTATCTTCCTATACTCCGAATTATATTGCAGCTCCGTGAATACCGTCTTTGCAGTTTTTAGTTGCTCAAAATCCTCACGAAACGCAAAGCAATACTGTTTGCTGTCTTTCGCAAAGAACACATGCAGATACATGTCCGCTCTTTCCTTTCTCATCATGTCCTTATACAGACCTTTGGAGAGTGTTACGGAACTCACCCTTCCGTCCAGCACTACATAGCTCCTTCGATACTTAAAACCTTTTATCGCTCTGGTTATTCTTTTTAATATCATTGCAAATATATATGTTTGTTCTTATATTAAATTTTTATCTGTTAATACTCGTTCGCTATCTGGACGCAAGTTTCTTCGCTTCCTCTATGTCTACTGCCTTGCCGTTTCCTACTGCCAACCTAAAATCATTGTGTGAACGGAATGAGTAATAGCAGATGAACACTACCGAAGGAAGCGTGTCCACATGCTCCTTGTATCTCTGAACATCTTCCTTTGAACGGTATATCGTACTGTTCACATAATATGTACTGGTTCCCTTCTGGGCTATTACTGCAATATAGAACTTCTTGCCGAGGATGCGCTCTGTTATGCGCTTGATAATTGAAATTTTCTTTGTCTTCATTTTGTTTCTTTTTTACACCAATTATTTTATTCCACAGGAAACTATATGGTCTTCCTTGTTAATTGCCTTGAAATACTCACAACGCTGACATGCCAATGATCCAACCATAAGCATCTCATGTGTATATCTTCCTTCTATGCCGAAAGGGCATTCTGTTACATATTCAGAATGCCCTCCAACAAATTCATTTACTCTGTATCTGGGATATTTCATATCTTGGCTGGTATGTGAAGGAATACGTCCATAATCTTTGTCTCTACCACTGCGCCAACTTCATAGTCTATCATTGTCTTGCCCATTCCTTCATCAAAGTTATGCTGGGCATTCTGTGTTGATGTTCCCTGAACGAGGTAATAGTGAGCTTCTCTCTTTTCCCTTCCTGTATTCTCGTCTATAATGATAAAGCTTGCTTTTACCTTGTAGTATTTGTCCGCCTTTTCATCATCAGTAAAGAATATCTCACCGAACGGTGCTTTTGATATGTCCGCTACGTCTGTTTCTCCATGAACGTATGGCTGCATATTTTCGATAATCCTTGCTTCTGCTTCAGTGAAGCTCAGGGCATCAACAACATATTGTTCCTTCACTTTCTTTTCTGTTCCGTCTTCCTGTGTCTTCTCATAAGCGTATACGCAAATGAAAAAGCTTGCTGTTTTTACTGTTATCATATTCTTATTCTTTAAATGTTTATAATTATTTCTTGTCTTTTACCGAATAAAAGTCCTTTACTATTTTTACCTTTGCATCACGAAGTATTTCTTCATTAAGGAAATTCTCGCCAAGAGCTTTTAGACTACTAAAGTAACTTCCCAATTCATGTAGTCTCGCATATATCAAACTCTTCGTACATTTTGCGGCATATTCTTTTGCCTCGTCTTCTCTTTTGAAAAGATACAATGCCCAAGCAATTATTGTCCTTCCGCTTACTTGGATATAGCAACCGTCTCCCCTTATAGAACGAAGGAACACGGCTCGTTTGCATCTGTAGCCAACATGATTGTACACGTAGTACAACTCATCTCCGGCTCTCAACTTTTTCAATTCTTCTTTCCTCATAACTGTCTCCTTTTCTTTCTATATTCAGCTTTAATCCTTCTCCTGTCATGTCTATTGAGAGCATGATGTTCAAGGTCAAAGCGTTCATTCATTTTAAACTCTCTCATATTTGGGTCAAGAATAGTCTTACCTTCTGCAAAAGCAGAGATAATACCCATATTCATATTAACAAATTCTCTTCTCATTGTTTGCTCTACTATTTTTATTTTATCATTTATACGAAAAAAGCGATACTCCATATCGGAATACCGCTTAACTTTAAATCCCCTGAATAAGGGGGATTTAGGCATAAAAAAGGAGCAATGCTAAGCACCGCCCCCTTAGTTCTTTTATTTACTCTTGTTACTTTTCTTTCTTCTTTGTCCATTTCTGATAAAAGGAGAAGCATTATTTATACCATCTATATGTTCAAATAGTTGAGGTTCAACATTTGCTTCCATTGGATCTAATATAAAATCTATACCTTCTCTTCTTGCAAGTTTTGCAGCTGGCACAAAGTCTGAATCCCCTGAAAATAACACAATAGTATCAACAAAGCTTTTTAAGGCTATAGATGCTATATCCACACCTATTTTCATATCAATGCCTTTTTGCTTAATGTCCAAATAAACATCATCTTCTTTCAATTCTTTTATAGACTTTATTTTTCCTTCCAATAAATCTTTTACTACACGAGGTCTTAGTTGCCAAACATGATTATCTTTAAGAGTACCCATTCGCAATGCAACTTTTCTCTTTTGTTTCAAAGCATTCAATAAATCCATTTTGAACTCATATTCGGGAGTTCTTTTGAAATCTATTGCCTTTTTTGTTATAGGGTTATGCGCTTTTTTATCCAATGGGTAACAATCGTAATAGAAGATACGATATAATGTATTTCTTTCACCTACATGACGCATAGCCATCGTATACAGGTGTTCCGCAACTTCTGTACCAGACATCTGCTTGTCTTTGTCATACAATACCCTAAAACGCTTTACGAAAAATCCGCCATCAATCATTACGGCAATTTTTACAGGAGGAAAGTTTGCTTGTCTTTTCATAAATTACTTAGCAGTAAAAAAAAATGCTCAAGGGTAGGCACAACCATTATCAAGGTAAGCGGCAAATATGTATGGCTGCTTTCGGTTGTGCGTAGCCATGAGCGTAATCATGCTGCAAAGATAAGTAAGTTTATTGATATGAACAAGCAAAATCAAACAAAAGCATTATAAAAGTCTAAATTTGACTATGTTTTAACAAACTTCCATTCTCTATAAAAATATTACACCACAATTTCACATGTAGAGGTATTCCAACAAGTCAAAGCATCTCTTTCTCTCCCTGCTGTCACCAAGGAGAGGTTGTTAGTAATCCATCAATACCCCAATATCCTTCTATCCAGAATATTTATCATCTTCATTACTGCATCTGCCTGTTCTTTCGTTTCTGTATAATATTTATAATACAAAACTAACTTTGCTCTTAGTCGCTGCATTTCTGTTTTGGTAATATGTCCTTCATTCATCACTCACCTCCTTTCTTCTTATACCCTAATTCTTGTATAAGGGTATCTATCACTATCTCCTCATTTGCACCCGACTGCCTGATTAATTCTGCAAAGGTCTCTGCAAGATTATATGGCAGGTTTTCACTCGTTGTATCATCAACGCTGATTATGAACGACAGTCCGTTTCTGTTGTATGAAATATTTAAATGGTCTATCATAATTGTAATTTTTTTAGTTTAAAATAATTCGTCTATAATTTGCAACATTACGTTCTTCACTGTTTCCTTGTCAGGATAACTTCTCGTCCTTTGAGCTACTAAACCTATTATCGCTTTCTTTTCGTCTATAGGCACATCCATTAGACCTTTTCCTTCTATATAGTCCACAATTTCTTGTTCATCAAAAGCATCAAGAATATCATCCGTGTCATAGCTGTCTAAAACATCATCAAGATCCACTTCTACATCTACTGTACAGGTTACGCCTCTTCCCATAGTCTTATCAAATAAAATCTGTCATAAATATTTCCTTATTTCTCAATATTGCCATTGCCTCCCATGCATTTCTGTATTTCCTTGCCCATAGACGAGGAACAGGAAGGTAATAAAGGTATCTCTCCAAACCTCTTGCCTGTCGTGCCTTGGCTCTTGCAAAAGCCAACGACCAATATATTTGTTCGAGACCGGATATAAAACCAAAAAACAAAGTCTTGTATTCCGGATATTCCACATAAAGCTCTATAAGTTTAAGATTATGATAGCTTTTCAAGTATATCTCCACAAAGTCATGAAACGCCTCTCTTTCTTTCTCATGTCTTTTCTTTGTTCTAAAGAAATGGCGGTCAAGTCCTATGCGTACATAGAATCGTTCATTGAGTTTTCCTGCCAACTTGTTTAGGTATTCTAACATCGGTATTATATCCACATCATACCATGCTATTCCGTGTGATGCTTTCCACTTGTCTTTATATTGTGCCATCTGAATGTCAAATGCCACTACGTCATTCTTTACCTGTGTCGTGATGTCTTTGTCCTGACATCTGCTGAATGGATTTATCAGCCATGCAAAGGGGCGTTGCCACCATATCAGCTTTGCATAGGTCAGCGAATTGTGAGTTCCGTATTTCATAAGTTTGTTTATTTTATTTGGTTTCTTTGATTGTAAATGCTATATCATTGATTGTTCTGTGCCATTCTACCTTCCCTTCAAGGTATAATTCGTTCAGTGCCTCATACGGTTTATGAAAGCCGCTTTTGATAATGTCCGTTGTCAACACATGTGCCGGCACGATGTTTGCTTTCTCGCGCTTTGCCTGAAGTTCTGCTATCGTGGCAAGAATTTTCTCTTTCATTGATATGTTTATGGTTTCCAGTCTATATTAAGTTCTTTCAGCAGTCCGTTGTTATACATGCCGCAAAGCACATCTCGCATCATTGACTTTGGATTTTCTTTCACGGCTTCTATCATCCGATAAATGCGCTGTCGCTTTTCATGTCGCTTTGTCTCTTCGTCTTCCACGCGGCTGTCTTCCAACAGCTTTTCTATGTTCGTCTTCTCCTCTTTCTCCCCTGTTGGCTTCTCTGACATAAGCTCGTCACTCCAGCGTTTCTGATTCAAGAATGTCTGAAAGTTCAGTCGATAGTGCTTGTCGGGGGTTGACAAAACGTATGCCGGAATGTGTTCTGTTGCTGCCTTCCGGTCTCGCTTGCTCATCCTGTTCCATATCCTTTTCAGCTTATCTTTACTGCCTACTTTCTTTTCATACAGGTTCCAAGCTCTGTCAAAGGTGTATTCGTCTTTCACTCCCCTTGGCGGACGCTGCACCTTGTAGCCATACACCTCCAGCAGGTCTGCGTATGATTCCAGCTGCTCTTCGCTTACTTCAAACTTTTTTCCGTCTATCGTTTCCTCTTTCATAGTTCTCCGTTTAAATATGATTCTACCTTTTCTATAAATTCATCAAGTGAACGGACTATAACATATTTGCCGCCATGTTTCTCTACTTCCTGTTGAAATACCTTCTGTTCTGCCGACTGCTTCCCTTTCTTCGTTTTGTTCTCTATGCAGAGATAGCCGTGTCGGGAGTTCGGTTTCAGCAGGATCATGTCCGACACTCCGTTCACCATTCCTTCTTCATGAAGCCATGACGCCTGTCTTGATGTCCTCTTCTGTCCGTTCGGGACACAAAAAATACATGAGATAGCTCTCCGTGAACTCCTCTCATGTATCTCACTTCTGCACATTGCAGCTGATGCTCTTCATTCTGCGACCGCTTCCGAGGCTTTTTCAGTTCTCCCTTTTCAGCAAGGGCAAGCAATTCTTCCAACGTTGCCATATCTTTTCCTGTGATTTTGTCGTTTACGAATGTTCAGTGTGCCGTCCTTGCTTATAAAGGCTATGTATTGTTTGGGGATCTTCACCGAACATACCTTGCCGTTCTCCGGAATGTCAAACTTGAATTTCAAAATGTTCTTCTTTCCGAACTTCTTCTTCATCATTCTCACACATTTCTTTGCTACCAAATATAATAGCTCCATTACGCTTGGCACTTCCTCTTGATTTTTCATCTTTAACTGTAGTTTTTTAGGATGTTGTTAAATTCGTCCTCTGATACACCATTCCCGACAAGGATTGTCAGGATGGTGTCGAGTACTCTGTTGTATACTGTGTCGAAGGCTGGCTCATCCATCTTGGCAAAGGATATTGACTTGGCTCTCTCCATAAACTTCTCTCCGTTTATGTCATATAGCGGTTCGCTGAACCCCGACACTATCAGAAGCTGTTCCCTGAACGTGTCCTTTGAGCGCATGTTCTTGCGCTGCTCTTCTGTCAGACTGTCCCATGCGGCATTTATCATCGAAAAGAATTTTCTGTGAAACTTCACGTTCCTTGGCTGCACGATCTTTGCTTTTACTATGCTGCCGATCTTTATCTTTTGCAGCATCTCATAGTCTTCATCGCTGTATGCCTGTAGTCCGAGAGATGTTCTTACAAGATGTATTTCCATACCTTTTCTCTTTTTATCTTAGAATGGCGGATTCTTCTGCTCTGCCCCGACTCCGAATCCTCCGTTCATGTTATTGTCTTGGTCAAACACACTTGGCTGGGGCTGATATTGTGCCACTTGCTCTTGCATATACCCCTGTTGTTGTGGCTGCTGCTGTCCGAACCTGTCTACTTTCCAACAGTCTAACTTGTTGAACCATCTTCCCTCTTGCGACTTGTTGGCGTTGATGCCAAGGTGCACGGTTATCAATTCTCCTTGACCAATGGCAAGTTGCTGTAGCCTTTCCTGTCCGAAAACTTGGAACACACATCGCGAAGGATAGCGTTGGTTCACTTCCTCTATCACATATTCCTGTTTTGCCCAAGGCTTGCCGTCTCTCTTTGATGTCCCTTGCTGTACCGGTGATACTTCTACTATCACTCCTGTAAATGTTATATCCATAATCTCTATTTATTTAATGTTATTCTTATTGATGCTTTTGTCTCACTCTCTTTCATGTATTTCTCGTATTCTTCTGGCTCCTGCTCCTTGAATAACTTTGAGTCGAAACGCTTTGTCGTTGATGCCGCAACGTATGCGTATGAACCGAAACTTGTCTTTATCTGCTTCTGCTTGTTTTCCTCCATCAGCTTCAGCAGCTTTTCCTTTATTGTGTCTTGTTGCATTTTCATTGCCTCCAACCGTACCGTAACAAGTCTATATTCTTGCTCCAGTGCCGAGAACTCTTCCGGTACCTCCACTTCATACCGGTATTCTTCATCGTTGGAAAGGTATGCGCCAACAAGATCGTCTATATCGCGGTCTGCTACTCTTGGCAATGGCTGGAACTTGCTCTGTCCGTTCTTGAACCACATACACACTATCTCTTTCACTTTCAGCTTCGGGTTCATCTCTTCAAACCACTTGGCGTATATCGAGAGTTGCAGCGATACGTTGTCGTAGTGTAGCGTTGCCGTTGTCTTGTAGTCTACAAGGTAGATGTTGCCGTCTCCGTCTGCAAACACTCCGTCTATGGCGGATGCAAAGTTTTCATTGTCCGATACGATATACTCGCTTGCTATATGGTGTAGGTCGTATGCCTGAAGCATGTTGCTGAAGTCTTCAAGCTCTGGTGTCGGACTTGGATATGCGCCAAGGTCGGAATTGAACACGGTGCAGAACAACTCAAATGCCTGGTGTATCATTCCGCCTCGCTCTGCTGCTTTCATCAGCACGCCTTCCGGTATTCCTTTGTATGTGTCCGGGAAGGCTTTCTTTATCAGTGTTCCGGTTACTCCTTTCAATTCTTTCTTGCCCAGAAAATACTGGTGTGTCTGTTCTATGAACTTTACTTTCGAGGTAGTTAGCTTTATCTTTTTCATATCTTCTTTTATATTTTTAGTTCTTTTCTTTTTGTACTCAGTGCCTGCATCATCTGTGCATTGCTCATCAGTGGCTTGTACGTCTGCATCACCCATATAAGGTTGTCTTTAGTCTTGCACATGGCAAGGTACTTCAGGGCTTCATTAAGATTGTTAGGATTATACTTGCTTGCCGTTGTTGCCGCCTGTTGTGCCGTTGCCTGTGCTGCCTGCTGTGTTGTCGTTCCTGCCGTGGTGCCGACATTCGGTGTATCGCTGTCTGCATTGTCGTCTATGGCAAACAGACCATTCAGCGCATACTTGCGTGCATAACTTGAAGAGGCTCCGGTTATCTGGCTACCGTCCATACCTTTCTTTGTCTCTTCTTCTCTCGCATAGCCAACAGACGTTTCCGTCTCTCCGCTGCTGTTCTTCAGCGTTGCCGTAGACTTCACGTATATCCTGTTGCCTACCATCACTATCTCGTCTGTCAGAACGAGCGTGCATTTCTGTTTGGCAAGTATCGGCTTCACCGCTTCCAGTATGTCCTCTGCCTTGCGATATTTGTAACCGCCAAACTTGTTGAACTGGGATTTCGGTGCCTTCAGTTCTGATTGAATTGTTATTAACTCTTTCATATCCTGTTGTTTTTAGTTCTCTAAAAATGAAAAGCCTTCTGTCCAGTCTTCACATTCCATGAGGAGATGTTTATTTTTCAAATTGCCTGGATCTTGTCTCAGCTCTTCTTCCAAACGTCTTTTCAGCTCGTTTATCAGCATCAGCGGTGTACTCTTCTGCTCATACACCGCGTCTTTCACGTCTGGCTCTTCTTCTGAATACGAATCCACCACCATGTCCTTTTCAAGACAGAAGGTGGAATGAATCGCTACTGGCATAGGCTCCGGTTCTTCCTCGTTCCAGGGAGCGTCTGCTGTGTCGGCTCCAATCGGGTAATTGTAATTGTCCATATCTCTTAGGTTTTAAATTGTAAAACAAAAGCCCCTCTATTCTCGCGAACCGTGGGGCACGGTGCAAATAATTAAGTATGTTAAAAATGTAAATTGTTCCCCTCTGCATTTCTCATGTAGGCTTGGGACTACCAACGGCTGCATTAGAACTTCTTTGTATGGGTGCGCTCCCGAATCTTGCTACCTTATTATATATTTCATAAGGTCACCGCATCGAAACTGCTTCTTCACCGGTCAACTCCAAGGCTTTCTCAATTCCACCGCTTCTTCCGGTGTAGGTAATCGCCTTGCTACTTCCACGCTTTATGCACAATCTGTAGTCAACTGCACTCCTTTTGGGCACGTGTACCTCTTCAGGAAGGTTTATCCTATCCGATTTCTCTCGCCTCGGTATCGGGCATATTGGGCGCACATGCAGAATCGAACTGCCCTTTCCGTGTCAGACTATCCAGTGCCAACACCGCTGCTCCCATGAGCTATGCGCGCTTCTCTCAAACTTATATAATACTTAAATCATCTCGCCTATCCTGCGCTTCATGCAGTAGTCTGTTGCTTCCGCTTCAAGCTCTTCCATTGTCTTGCTCCTGTTCTGGAGCATCCACCTTTCAAGGTCTTCTTTCAAAAAATACAACCGGTTCTGGTTCGGCTTATAGGCTGGTATCTCATGTTCCCTCACTTTCTGTCTTATCCCCTGTGGGGTCATGTCCAGTATTACGGATGCTTCCCTTATGGTCAGCACGTTCTTTGCAGCAATCCTCGAATACTCTTCTATGCGGTCAAGCTGCTCTTTTATCATATTCTCGTCCATAGTCTATAGGTTTAATGCCTGTTGCACAGGTTGTTTCTCTTTCTGTTCTTTCTTTATGTCCTGCTCTATAAGCGGAATGATATTGTTCTCTTTCAACTTGCCGTAGAGGAAGAGCCTTCCCTTCACTGTCCATTCCGTGTTGTATTTCACGTCTCTCCGCCCGTCTGCCCTCACTATATCCACCGCCTTGCTGTGAACATATCCACACGGCACGTAGTTGTTATACAATATCCACTGACCCTGCACCTTCCGCTGTATCTTCAGCTCCGCCAATATCCGGTTCATCTTCACTGCACTCATGCCGTAGTCCTGGGCTATCTGTGTTACGGTCATCGTGCTCTTGCTCTCCAGTATCTGGTCATAATAGCTCACCTTTGGCAACATCTCAGTTATCCGGTTCCCCAATTCCACATTCTCCCGGCTGATAGTTACTATCTGCTCCTTCTGCTTTTGGCTCTCTATGGCAAGCTGTTGCTTCTGCTCTTCTATCTTCACCATTGCTTTCAGTGCCTCCAGATAGTTGCTCGGCATTGCCGGGCGGTGCGCTTCCTCCAGCTCCTTCCACCTACGTATCAGCTTTGCTCTTGCTTCGTCATTAAACTTCGTGGCGATATAAAGGCATTCTTCTTTGGTGAGGGAATAGTATGGCTGCATCTTATATCCGCCATTGCTCAGCTCAACTTCACGTTGCGACAGCGCAAAATTGCGCTCTTGTACTTTTAACCATGCAGGCTCCATCTTTCGGATAGCCCTCATAACATCCTTGTGAGCCTTTCCTGTCACCTCCGCAATCTGTAGCGAAGTCATCCTCTCTTCGTTGTTGTCTACTATGGTTGTTAGTTCATTCATATTTTGTCCTCCAGAATTTTTTGTATCTTTGCCGAAGCTATGTTTTATGTTTAATTTTAAAATCTATTTTTATGAAACAGAATGTATTTCACTACAAGTTTAATGTAGATGTTAATGGAGAACCTCTTGCATTCAATTTGAATGACGAAATTGAAAAACTATCTGGAGAAGGATGGAATATCAAGCAGATTTCATCATGTATGGCTGACTTGAACTTCCCCGAACAGGCATCAAAAAGTATCCTCCACATCTTGCTATTTGCAGAAAAAAGCGTATAGTTTCTTTGCTTCTCTAAGCGAATAGCTCTGTATGACGCAAGTCTTCATCACATTCCAATTCCATATAGGCGCATTGTAAACCCAGTTGAAAACATCTTCATATTCGGGATTCGTTGCGCCTATATAAGTTGCTATATCCCTTCTCAACCTCTTCCTTAATATCCTCTTTATCATATTCTTGTCTCCTTCTTAAATCGGGGACGGCAGCCCATGAAACAGAAGTGGCTACGTAATATGTTTAATCAATTCACTGCCGTTGCCCGATTGTTGTTTCCTTTTTGTATCTTTGCCTGTGGCTAAGTTTTATGTTTAATTTTTTTATTCAGATTTTATGAAACAGAAAATCATTACTTTCACTAAGAAAATTCAGTTCGATGCTGACATTGAGTTGGAACTGAACGAAAACGAACTTTCAAAACGCATTGGAGAAGGGTGGACTGTCAAACAGGTCTCTTCCCAAGTTTATTTCAAGCCCAAAGGGAAAGACATAAATTATCAGTACGTCCTTTATTCCTTACTTGTTGAGAGCATTAAACATCCTGATAGCACGCTGTAAGTTTATTTCCGTTATCGGTAAGTCGCAGTTTGGATAAGTCGTGCGGCTCCAAAATTGAGATATACAGCGAATTTTAGTTTCCCACTCTCTTATTGGCGAGTCAGCTACCCATTTGTATGCTTCATCAAAGTTTTGCGCTGACTCGTCAAATCTTTTACGCATCTTGCGTTTCAACCAATATTTCAATATCCCCTTTATCATCTCCATTCCTCCAACGTTAGTTAAACACCACTTTGTCCGTTTCCACACCACCGAATACTTTCAATGCATCCCTGCGGATAGCCACCGCCAATGCCGAATCGGTGTTATACGCCAATGCCGCATACACGCTCTGTTTGGAGCAGTTGTGCAAGGTGCCCAGCTTCTTACAGCTCTCTGGCGACACCTTTATTATTTTCTTTATTTTCGCTTGCATATTTTTGTTTATTTATTTATCTTTGTCAAGTCAATTATGAGTTAAGGAGTAATCCTTGAACTTTCAACGGTGCAAAGATAGCAATATATTGCTAATTATAGCAACCAATTAGCAAGTTATTGTTATACTTTATAATTATTTAAGTATAGTTAAAAATTGATTGTGATATGGAAAACGTTGTATATCAAAGAGTTAATGAAATTTTAGCAAATAAGCAAGTTTCGGTTAATGCACTATCTAAATTAGTCGGTATGGCGCAAACGACATTGAATACTCAACTAAGAGGTGAAAGAGCATTGTCTGTTTTTGTTGTGGTTAAATTATTGGAGGTCTTTCCCGACATCTCAGCCGAGTGGTTACTCCGCGGTGAGGGCGAGATGTACAGAGATAATAGCAAACAAAAGAAAGAAATATCACTTACTAACCCTCAGGATGATTCTATTTGGAAAGCAAAATACGAAGCCATCAAAGACTGCTACGACACTCTTGTCTCCACCCTTGGCTCCGGTATCAGCAAGAAAAACGCAAATGTAGGATAATTAAATTGTGGAAGAAATAAATGTAATCTTTGGCGATTACAATATATCAGAAATAAAAAAAGGAGGGTCATTCCCTCCTTATGTTGTCTTTAATACCAAATGGTATTATTTTTTTGTTAAGTACAAAGTTACCATAATGCAACCTTGCCAGCCATGCCCAAATCAAGCGTTCCTGTCGTTATGCCCAATGCCTTAAATACACGACTCATTGTCGGAAGACTTATGCTATAGCCTTTCTCCATTTTGGATATTTGACGTTTCTGCACCCCAACACGCTCACCCAGTTCTTCTTGCGTAAGGTTGTTTTGCAAACGTGCCTTCTTAATGGCTTCCCCAATTCGGTAAGCGTGCAAGGCTTCTTCTACCTCATTGTCAAAGTCTTCACGAGCTTTTGTCCCCTTTTTACCAATGATTCTATCCGTAACTTCATCCAGGGTATAAAACTTCATATTACCTACCTGTTCCATATCATTTGCCTTTTATTTCAAAATACTGTTTCTTTATAGTCTCGGCTTTTGCAATTTCCTTTTTCGGGGTCTTTTGAGTTTTCTTTATTATTCCGTGTGTGGCAACAACCAAAGTTTTCTGATCGGTGTCCCAGAATGCAAACAGCCTATATGCAATTCCGTTGTAGAGAGTTCTGAACTCCCATATATCTGAGTTTTCCAATTTCTTGAAAAGCTCACTGTTTTTCTCTCCGCCTGCAACTCTCCACATATTGTACAAGACCTTTTTACTTGCTTGTGGAGGAATGGATTGAAGGAACTTGTCAGCCTCTTCCAATAATATAAATTGAAACATTGTTGTTTGGTCTATTCATTTTCAGTGCAAATGTAGTCCATTTTTGTGAATTGTCAATACAACGAGGTGGATTTTTGGTGTTTTTCGACTTTTTATTTTGAATTTTCGACCTTTTTTCCTTCAATTTTCGACTTTTTATTTTTGAATTGAAGCCTTTATACTTATATTTTTACTTTTTATCTCTCTATATATTATATATTAAGGTTACAAACAACTCAACTACCAATCGTAGATTTGCACGTGGACAAAGAGTCCCTTATAGCAGAAGTGCAAAAAAAAATAAATTCTTTCACCTTCTGCCGCAGGGTCTCCTTCGATGCTCTACCGAACGTGAGTTCGCTTTCGAGGAATGCGCAAGCCAGCAGAGCCGCCACACTTCGTCTGTTTCATTACGCTTTATGGTGCAAGTCCAGACTCGACTTCCCTCTATCGCACTCCCTGCACGTTTCCGTGCCCCGCTTTATGCAGCCTTGTAGAGGGTTTAAGACAGCAGCCAAAATGTCTCCCTGTATAACTGCTGAATGTCAATTACCCGGAAATGAAAAGTCCCCAAGTCTTGGTTGCGGTCAAGAACTTTGGGGACTTCATATCTGGTAGGTCTCGAAGACCTAAAAGAAGGGCATCATAATGCGCCAACCGCAACATTGACACTGCAAAGATAGAAACAATATTTACACCTTCAAAATGCGAACAAAAGTTAAATGTAAAAAAAACGGACTTAAATGTCGTTTAATGATATTGTGGTTATATTGTAGGTATATAATAACGCATAAAGTTAATGTAAGTTAATGATAAGGATTTAACCAAAATAAGACAAAGAAAAGCTCATTAAAGTAAATTAAAATATTCACCCAATAAATTCTTTTTCATATCTTTGCTATATAAAAATAGATGTCGAGTACTAAAAGTATGTTTTTTGTTACTATTTTGTTACCCACGCAAAATACACACAAAGCCAAACATCTAAATATCAGTTACTTACAATAAAATAAAAACAAATGACACTAAACTGCGTAATAATTGACGATGAACCGCTGGCTGCGGAACTGCTTGCCAGCTATGCAAAGAAAATACCGTTTATTGAACTGCAGGGCTGTTTCAACAGCGCTACGGAGGCTATTAAGACGATTCGGGAAAAGAAGATTGACCTTATTTTCCTTGACATCCAGATGCCGGAGATTAGCGGACTGGAATTTGCACGCATCATCGGTGAGGAGACAAGGATTGTTTTCACTACGGCTTTCAGCCAGTATGCAATAGAGGGCTACAAGGTTAATGCTCTCGACTATCTGCTGAAGCCGATTAGCTTCGAGAAATTCCTTGAGGTGGCTAAAAAGGCTTTGGACTATTTTGAAACAAAAAACAAGTCGCTGACTATGAAGCAAGACAGATTTATTTTCGTTAAGAGCGAATATAAGCTGCAAAAGGTTTGCTTCGACGATATTCTATATATTGAAGGCGTGAAGGATTATGTTAAGTTCTATATTGCCGACGGCTCGAAGAACATCATGTCGCTGATGAACATGAAGAAGGTTGAGGAGTTCCTCCCCTATCCTGAATTTATGCGTATCCATAGGTCGTATATTGTACACATGCCTAAGGTTTCGCTCATCGACAGGTTCAGAATCGTTATGGGCGAACAGTATCTGCCTATCTCTGAGAGCTATAAGGATAATGTGCAGAAATACATCGAGGAGCACACGCTCTTCTGATGAATGTTTGCAAGGGTATTTCCTATGAATGATTTTAAGGGAGGATTATAAATCAAATATCGTTGATGTTTACGTAGCCGTGCATTACGGCATAAATGGTTAAAGCTCCGACATTCTTGCGGTTTAGCTTTTCTGTTATATTTCGCCGATGGGTTATGATGGTCGAAAGACTGACATTTAGCTTGTCGGCGATTTCTTTGTTTATATATCCCTTCACTATAAGTGTGAGCACCTCTATCTCTCTGTTTGACAACACTTTCTGTGTCGCCGACATCTGAGGCATCGGTAGGCTCTTGCCATGGGCATGGGCGTGCTGCTCTAAGACGAGAAGGGATTTTATCAACTCTTTCTCCGATACGCTTACACACAGACAATGAAACTTGTCGGGATTTGACTCTGGATCTGAGGATGAGGTCATCACTATTGTCTTACGGATGTTTTCAAGAAAGAATTCCCGATGTTGTAAGACTATGCTCATCGACACGAAGTAATGAAAATACTCCTCCGGATGATTTGCTGTCAACTCGGCAAACGAACCGAAGGTGTCTACTTCCATTCCTTCCATAACGTTCTGAAGGATGTTCTTCATTCCTATACACGCTAAGGTGTTGGAGTCTACTACTGCTATCCTTGGAATCATCATAATGGTTTTTATAAAAATAAAGAAGGTGTGCTATTTACAGACACACCTTCTGTTTTATGCTTTTTATTCTCTTACGACAGGAAGCCGAGCAACGCTCCGGCTGCTACGGCAGAACCTATGACTCCGGCAACATTCGGGCCCATGGCGTGCATGAGAAGGAAGTTGTGACGGTCGTACTCCAAACCGAGGTTGTTGGAGATTCGTGCACTCATCGGCACTGCACTTACTCCGGCATTTCCTATCAGCGGATTTATCTTCTTGTTCTTCGGCAGGAAGAGGTTCATTAACTTAACGAACAGAATTCCCGTTGACGAAGCTATGATGAAGGCAAAGGCACCTAACAGGAAGATGAATACGGTGTTCAGGGTAAGGAACTCGCTTGCCTGGGTTGAGCAGCCTACGGTTAAACCGAGCAGCATGACGATGATGTCGTTCAGCGCACTGCCGGCTGTCTTTGCCAAACGGGTTGTCTTGCCAGACTCCTTCAAGAGGTTTCCGAAGAAAAGCATGCCTAACAACGGCAGACCTGACGGTACGATGAAGGTTGTTAGCAACAAACCGATGATAGGGAACAATATTCGCTCCAACTGGCTGACACGTCGTGCCGGCTGCATGTGGATGAGGCGCTCCTTCTTCGTTGTAAGCAAACGCATCAACGGCGGCTGGATTACTGGAACAAGCGCCATGTATGAGTATGCACACACGGCTATGGCGCCCATCAGGTTCGGACTGAGTTTTGAGGAGAGGAAGATTGCCGTAGGTCCGTCTGCGCCACCGATAATGGCTATGCCGGCTGCCTGGTTTGGCTCGAAGCCGAGTGCGAGGGCTATCATGTAAGCACCGAAAATACCGAACTGTGCTGCCGCTCCGATAAGTATCAGTTTGGGGTTGCTTATCAGGGCAGAGAAGTCGGTCATCGCTCCGATTCCGAGGAATACCAACGGTGGGTACCACCCCTGGCGTACTCCCTGGTAGAATATGTTCAATACGGAATTGTCCTCATAGAGTCCTATCTCCAAACCGGCGTCTGCACGAAACGGAATGTTTCCAAGTACGATACCCAAGCCTATCGGCACAAGGAGCAATGGCTCGAAGTCTTTTTTTATTGCCAGCCATATGAAAAATATGCCGACAACTATCATGATGAGATTCCCTACCGTGGCATTTGCAAAACCAGTGTATGTAAGGAACTCATTGAAATTGCCTATTATAAAATCTAAGATGTTCATAGTATGAGATTTTTTAGCCTATTGTTATTAGAACTGCTCCCTCCAACACGGTGTCACCGTTGTTTACGAGTACTGAGGTTACTGTTCCGTTGCACTCTGCCTCGATGTTGTTCTGCATCTTCATAGCCTCGAGAACGACAACGGTGTCGCCATTCTTCACTGCATCGCCAACTTTCACCTTTACGTCGGTTATTGTTCCTGGCAGTGGAGCTGTTACCTTTGTGCTAGAACCGGCTGGTGCAGCAGGCTGGGCTGGTGCAGCTGGCGAAGGGGTTGCAGCCGAAGGTGCTGCCGGAGCTTTAGGAGCGGCAGGCTTTACTACTGTATGCTTCTGCATCGTGGAGGCCTTTATCGGTTCTTTTAATTCTACCTCAAAAGGTATTCCGTTAACACTTACTTTCGCGATGTTGCCTTCTACGTCAACTATCTCTACATCGTAATCTACTCCCTGTACTTTATATTGATATTTGTTCATTGTTTTATTCTTTTATTTTAGATTCTTTTGTTTTCTCACTGTCTCTACATTAAGGGCATTCCTTCCTCTAAATGGGCATTCCACAATGTATGATGTGGCTTGATGGTTATAATATTGCTCTCTACATCATGCACATCGTCTTGATACTGCTTTAATGCCATGGAAATTACGGCAATGTAGACTTCCTTGTCTATTCCGCCGGTCTTCATTCCGTCCTTTAGTATTACTTTTGTCTTGTGGCCTGTCTCGGCGAGTTTCTCGCCGGCTTTTACTGCTACATTTACTGGTGGAATATTCTTTGCCTTCTTTATAGTCTGCTTGTGGGACATGAAAAGTCCGAGGATTCTGAAGAATACGTAAAGAAGGGCAAGACATGAAAATACTATCCCCATTGACAAAATTGCAATTCCGTAGCCATGGGGGTCTTCACGCTTTAACTTGGCGATCTTTGTCTCGCCGGTATGGATGTAATTGTTGGAACCTGGCGTTACCAAATCTGCGGTCTTTACCGTCCATTTCGGTGAGCCGTCTTTTACTCTTGCGTATGACAGATTTGCCGAAAGGGCTGGTACTGTTACTGAATCTATTAAATCTACGGCATTTCCGTCGTAAAGGGCTATCCACAAGGATTTTCCCTTCTCTGCCTTCACCGTCAAGTGTTGCATTCCTTCTGCCGGATTGCTGTTGAAATAAAGGATAAGGTGCTTGCGGGCAGACAACAACGTACGGTCGTCTCCATTCGGGATTACACTCATCATCGCTATTCGCTGAGGCACCGTGAGACTCTTGTTGAGAACTTCACGGTTTGTCGTAACATACATGCCACGAACATTGTAGGACGAGTAAGCGATGTTGGACAGTTCTATCCATGCATTGTACCGTCCATACTCGTCTACAATACTTGCCGTGTTGTTTGTCATAACCTCGTTTATCTTTATGTTTCTGGCTCCCTGGCCCAAAACTGACATTGAGGAGAAGAACACAGCAAGTACTGCTAAACTGATTTTCTTCATATTATTATATTTAAGTTATTAATTTGTTTTCAGACTACAGTCCGCAGAAAAACAACACTATTATCTGTGCCGTGAAGATTCTGAGGAACATGCTTAAAGGATAGACCGTAGAGTATCCTACTGCCGGGGCTTCCTTTGAGCATACGGAATTGGCATACGCTAATGCTGGCGGATCGGTACACGTTCCGGCAAGCATTCCCATAATGGTAAAGTAGTTGAACTTATACTTTAACCTTGCTATGGTTCCAATTATGAGAATTGGAATTACTGTTATAAGGAAACCTGTATAAACATATTTCAAGCCGTCTCCCTGAACTACGGTGTCCCAGAAACCGTTTCCGGCTTTTACTCCTACGCTGGCAAGGAAGAGTACTAAACCTATTTCTCGCAGCATCATGTTGGCACTTGTCGTAGTGTATGTTACAAGATGGAACTTGTATCCATATCTGCCTATAAGGATTGCGATAATCAGCGGACCGCCGGCTATTCCTAACTTCAAAGGTACAGGAATTCCATGAACGGCAAATGGGAAGCTGCCAAATAATATTCCTAATATTATGCCGACAAATATCGTGGCAATGTTTGGAGCATCAAGACGCTTGATGGAATTTCCCATCACTGAGGCTACTCGATTTACTGAATTCTCTGGACCTACTACCATTATACGGTCGCCGACCTGTAGAGAAAGGCTCGGACTTGCAAAGAGGTCCATTCCCTGACGTGTTATTCGCGTTACGTTTACTCCGTAGACACTTGAGAAGTGCATCTGACCAAGGGTTTTGCCGTTTATTGACGAACGAGTTACGAGTATTCGCTTGCTTACCATTGGCTCGTCTTGTGTCTTCCAGTCTACTTCTATCTCCGGACCGATGAATGCTATTATCGGTTCTGCATCATCCTCGGCACATACGACGAATAGCAAATCGCCAATATGCAGATGACTGTCGCCTTTCGGCATTGTAACATGCCCCTCGTGAAGGATTCTGGTACATACAAAATCTCGGTTCAAAAACTCATGTACCTGTGCTATAGTGCGGTCTTCAAGATATGAGTTGGTTACTTTTAGATGCATGAAATGCGGCTTTACTGCCGTATTGTCTGCTTCTTCTTTCGTCAGCTCCTCTTCTTCTTTATCTAATTTTATTCTGCAAATATACCTCACGGCAATTGTAGCTCCTATTATTCCGAGTACTCCCAATGGATAGGCACAAGCATAACCGCTTGCTATCTGTGGTACGTTTCCTTCTGGAAATACAGTCTGCAAAGCTTCGTTTGCAGCTCCAAGACCTGGGGTGTTCGTTACGGCACCGTACAATGTTCCGACCATCATCGGAAGGTTTTGCGGCTTGCTTGTATCGAAGAAAATATAATAGCAGGCAAACATTACGGCTATATTGAGCATTATAAGTCCTACCGACAGAACGTTAAGCGTAACGCCGCCCTTACGGAAACTTTCAAAAAAGCCCGGACCTACCTGCATTCCTATCATGAAGACAAACAGTATCAATCCGAAATCCTGTATAAACGACAGGATGTTTGTCGGGGCTGTAAAACCAACATGCCCTGCCGCAATGCCGGCAAAGAGCACAAAAGTGACGCCTAATGAAATCCCGCAAATTTTTATCTTGCCAAGATAAACTCCCAACGCTATTACTACCGCATACAATAATGCAATATGAGCAACAGAGTCAGTAGTCGTAAATAGATTTATTAACCAATCCATGGATGTAAATTTGTTATTGTATTTGTAATTTATATTCTTATTTGCAAAGGTAATCAAAAAAAAATTCTTGCAAGAATTTTTATGTATTTGTTTTTCCCAATTTGGCTTTTTTACTTATGATTGCTTCGATTTCAATTTGCCTCTTTTTCAGTTTTCCACATAAGCAGAAACTTCTACTGACTTATATCTCTATTAATTAAAATAGGGGAAAGACTCTCGTCCCTCCCCTACTCTATATTTTCTAAGGAAAACGTAATTAAACATTTCCCCTTATGTTCATGCTATTAAGCTTCTGTGCAACCAGTCCAGTCTTCCTTAGACTTGCGGATGTAGCTCTCATAACGAAGCTTAGCCATTCTCTCTGTTGCTGCGAACAACTCGTCTGCCTCGTTCGGGAATGCCTTCTTAACTGACATGAAGCGAACCTCATGCATCAGATAATCCTGGAACAAGCTCCAGTCTGGCTCCTTAGAGTCGAGTGAGAACGGATTCTTGCCTTCCTTAGCCAACTCTGGGTTGAAACGCCACAACTGCCAGTAACCACATGCAACGGCACGTGCTTCCTCAGCCTGGCTACGACCCATACCACCCTTGATCTTCAGACCGTGGTTGATACATGGAGCATAAGCAATTACGAGTGATGGACCTGGATAAGCCTCAGCCTCACGGATAGCCTTCAAGCACTGTGCGTTGTCAGCACCCATAGCAACCTGAGCTACGTATACGTAACCGTAAGTTGTAGCAATCATACCGAGGTCTTTCTTACGAACTCTCTTACCGCGAGCTGCGAACTGAGCAATAGCGCCAAGTGGAGTAGCCTTTGAAGACTGACCACCGGTGTTAGAGTAAACCTCAGTATCGAGAACGAGCAAGTTTACATCCTCGCCAGAAGCGATAACGTGGTCGAGACCACCGTAACCGATATCGTAAGAAGCACCATCGCCACCGATGATCCACTGTGAACGCTTAACGAGATAGTGGTCGAGAGTCTTCAGCTCCTTGCAAACCTCGCAACCAGCAGCAGCACCTTCCTCAATGAATGGCTTCAACTTAGCAGCAGCAACCTTAGAAGCATCTGCATCATCCTTAGCAGCCATCCACTCCTTGGCAGCAGCCTTGTAGTCGTCAGAAGCCTTCTCGTTAGCGATTACCTCGTTAAGAAGTACTTCAACACGCTCCTTCATCTTCTTGTTACCGAGTACCATACCCATACCGAACTCGCAGAAGTCCTCGAACAATGAGTTGTCGAATGCAGGACCCTGTCCCTTCTCGTTTGTTGTATATGGTGTTGATGGAATTGAAGCAGAGTAGATTGAAGAACAACCAGTTGCGTTGGCAATCATCTGACGGTCACCGAACAGCTGTGCAACCAACTTAACATATGGAGTCTCACCACAACCAGAGCAAGCACCAGAGAACTCGAACAATGGAGTTGCAAACTGTGAGTTCTTAGGATTAGACTTGATGTCGATAAGATCCTGCTTTGTCTTAACCTGATGTACGAGATACTCCCAACGAGCAGCCTCGTCGTTAGCCTCCTGCTCACCGGCACGGAACGGAACCATCTTGAGGGCTTTCTCAACCTCGCCAGTTTCCTTATTCTTTCTACCAGGACAAACGTCTGCACAGTTACCACAACCAAGACAGTCAAGCACTGATGGCTCGATTACGAAATGCATGCCCTTCATTGCTGCAGGTGCCTTCATCTCGATTGTCTTGCCTGTAAAGCCTGCAAGCTCCTCGTCTGTAAGAACGAATGGACGGATTGCTGAGTGAGGACAAACGAATGAGCACTTGTTACACTGGATACAGTTCTCTGGGTTCCATGCTGGAACGAACGCCTCTACACCACGCTTCTCGTATGCTGCAGTTCCGTTCTGCCATGTTCCGTCTACAGTGTTGTGCTTAACGAAGTCTGAAACCTTCAGCAAGTCACCTGCCTGAGCGTTGATAGGACGAACGAGCTCCTTAACGAATGCTGGTGCGTTGTCTTCCTTAACCTCATCATCAGGAAGGTTAGCCCATGCTGGGTCTACAGTGAGCTGCTTGTACTCGTTACCACGATCTACAGCCTTGTAGTTCAGATTGACAACATCCTCACCCTTCTTGCCGTAAGACTTAACGATAAACTTCTTCATCTGCTCTACTGCGAGATCTACAGGGATGACGCCAGTGATACGGAAGAATGCACTCTGAAGAATTGTGTTGGTACGGTTACCAAGACCGATCTCCTGTGCAATCTTTGTTGCGTTGATTGTATAAACAGTGATGTTGTTCTGAGCGAAGTAACGCTTTACCTTGTTAGGCATGAAGTCAACAAGCTCCTGTCCGTCGAAGATAGTATTCAGAAGGAATGTACCATTCTTCTGCAGACCGCGTGTTACATCATACATGTGGAGGTAAGCCTGTACGTGGCAAGCCACGAAGTTAGGTGTATTTACCAAGTATGTTGAGTGAATCTCGTGGTCACCGAAACGCAAGTGTGAGCAAGTGAAACCTCCAGACTTCTTTGAGTCGTATGAGAAGTACGCCTGGCAATACTTGTTGGTGTTGTCACCGATAATCTTTACTGAGTTCTTGTTTGCACCTACAGTACCGTCTGCACCAAGTCCATAGAACTTAGCCTCGAACATACCTTCGCCGCCCATTGGGATTTCCTCAACCTCAGGAAGTGAAGTGAATGTTACGTCGTCTACGATACCAACAGTGAAGTGGTTCTTTGGCTCATCGAGTGCAAGGTTATTGAATACGGAGATAATCTTGGCTGGTGTAGTGTCGCTTGAACCGAGTCCATAACGACCGCCAACGATAACCGGCTTGTTTTCAACATCATAGAATGCGCTCTTAACGTCAAGATACAATGGCTCGCCCTCTGCTCCTGGCTCCTTTGTACGGTCAAGAACAGCAATCTTCTTGCAAGACTGTGGAACGGCTGCGAGCAAGTGCTTAACGCTGAACGGACGATACAGGTGTACGCTAACCATACCGACCTTCTCACCCTTAGCTGTCAAGTAGTCGATTGCCTCACGAGCAGCCTCTGTTGCTGAACCCATCAGGATGATTACGCGCTCTGCATCAGCTGCTCCGTAGTAATCGAAGAGGTGGTGCTCACGACCTGTAATCTTGCCAAGTTCCTGCATGTAGTGCTCTACGACCTCTGGAATCTGGTCATAAGCTGCGTTGCAAGCCTCACGGTGTGTGAAGAATGTCTCTGGGTTCTCAGCAGTACCACGTGTTACAGGGCGCTCTGGTGTAAGAGCACGATCGCGGAAGCGCTTGATGTCTGCTGGATCAACCAACTTTGCAACCTCATTCTGGTCAAGTTCCTCAATCTTATGATACTCATGAGATGTACGGAAACCATCGAAGAAGTTGATGAATGGAATGTCTGTCTTCAGTGTTGCAAGGTGTGGAACTGCTGAAAGGTCCATAACCTCCTGTACTGAACCTGAGCAGAACATTGCGAAACCTGTCTGACGGCAAGCCATAACGTCCTGATGGTCACCGAAGATACAAAGTGAATGTGAAGCCAGTGTACGCGCTGAAACGTTGAATACACATGGAAGCATCTCACCTGCGATCTTATACATGTTAGGAATCATCAGCAACAGACCCTGTGAAGCAGTGAATGTTGTTGTGAGAGCACCTGCCTGAAGTGAACCGTGAACAGCACCTGCTGCACCGCCCTCAGACTGCATTTCCTGTACGCTGACTGTCTGGCCCCAGATGTTCTTACGACCTCTTGCAGCCCACTCGTCTACGTGCTCCGCCATTGGAGATGACGGTGTGATAGGATAAATGGCAGCTACCTCAGAGAACATATAGCTCACGTGAGCGGCAGCCTCGTTACCATCACAAGTGATAAACTTTTTTTCTTTAGCCATTTTAATAAAATATTAATGTTAGTGTATCTTTTGTTTTAAATATCTTGATTTAAAATCTTGATGTTTTTGTTTTTATCTGCTCTTACTGGGCAACCTTTTCAGGTTTAGTATAAGAAGCCAAACAGCCATAACGGTATTTGGTTGTCTTTGCCTACCTCCGTATTGTATCTTGCGTAAATAGTTTCACTGTTCATTCTTATTTTTCCTGTATGGTTAGCATCGCAGATTCTGAATTTCTGTCGTTCGTCCACAATGTAGTAGCAATCCTTATTGCTTTGATTTACCTTATGGTCTTTCCATAGCGAATTGACAAAGAATGTCTCCATTACATCTTGGTCTACAACCTTGATAGGATAGATAGCATACATCAAGTTAGAATTGTGCATCATTACTTTAGTTGGCTTTTTCGGAAATTCTTGTCCTATTGGATAAATGATGTTGATAAGTCGAGCGTCTGCCAAATACTTGATATAGTTCATTACGGTTGCTCTGCTGGTCTCTATATCATTAGCCAACTGACTGATATTAGGTGCTTTGGGCCCTTCCACAGCCAACAAATAGAAGAGTTTCTTTATTTTCGTAAGATATTTCAGCTCTATTTGCTTGATAAAAAGAATGTCTACCTCCGTCATCATGTTCATTGTCTTGAGCAAGTTTTCAGAGAAGTTCCTGTGTTCAAGAAAGAATGGATAAAAGCCATGATGCAGATATTCTTGAAAATACTTATACGGTGACACCTCCGGCAGTATCTTTCTAACAATTCTTTCGTGATCGCTTAGTATTTCTTCAAGAGTATAAGGTTTGAAATTGGTGCCAGCCATCAGGTTGATGTATTCTCTGAACGAGAAGCCTCTCAGGTTGTGGCTGTGTACGATGCCGTTCAGTTCAGGGTTTTCCTCTTTTAACCTCATTACGCTGCTGCCTGTAAACACTATTTTCAACTCCGGGTATTTATCGTAGCACATACGGAGTTCTTGGCTCCAGTTCGGCTCTTTAAACACTTGGTCTATGAGCAACACCTTACCACCATTCTTGTAGAACTCACCGGCAAAATCGGCAATACCTCGCCCCTGAAAATAAAAGTTGTTCATGTTTACATAGAGACAGCGACGGTCTCTGATGTCGAAATGCTCTTTAGCATATTGTAACAAGAAAGTTGTTTTTCCTACACCTCGTGTACCTTTGATGCCTATCATACGTTCACTCCAATTTATCTCGTCCATCAACAGACGATGAACTGGGGCATTGGTATGTTCCACCAAATATGCGTGTGTACGAAAGAAAGCTTCCATTCTTTTTCAAGTTTGTTTTCAATATGCAAAGATAGTGTATTCTTCTTAATTTTGCAAACTATACATTACAAAAATATTCTTTTTTTAGTTATTTTACACGTCAATAGCTTTAAGCCTTCATTATAGCTGGCATTCAAGATGAAACGTATAGATGAAACACCTATTGGTACCGAAATACTTTTTAGCGCCCCCCCCTACTATTCAATATTAAAAATAATGAATGAACGTACTTATTTTCGTAAAAGTTGATTTACATCCAATCCCATATCTTGAGCTATCCAACGAGGCACCGCATCGGTATCATTGCAACCTATCACCAAATCTGCCTGTTGTTTTACCTCTTCAAAAGCATTGCTTACTGCCACACTCAAGTCTGCCTCGCGCATCATGGGCAAGTCATTCAGATTGTCGCCGAAAGCCACGACCCTATCTACCTGCAACTGTCGGGTCAGATGTTTTACGGCAGCTGCCTTTGTAGTGTTTTCTTTGTAGATATCCAAAAATCCCAACTCTTCATTGAAGATATCATGATAACAATTATAAAAACAAGGTATTCCACGTGATGTAATTTCATCAGACAACAGCCTTAACCGCTTAAAAGTGCCCATGGCAAAAATCAGCATAACATCTTCTTGTTCTTCTCCATGCAAGTTATTATTCAGAGTCAATTGCTTCAATGGCGTAGTAACACGAGGGTCTACAAAAGCATGTTCTGCAGCAGTTAAGGCCGGATGATGATAAACCATAATGTGATTGTCATGCTTCCTGTATACAAAAGGATGAATGTCGAAATCATGGAATACAGCAAGTAACTGACTAAC